>WLWI01000126.1_pt1 | contig 106680 bp, 88 predicted proteins | sample 6701501 | NCBI WGS metagenome assembly WLWI01 (sample SAMN12718690, study PRJNA515312) | sponge metagenome | isolation source: marine sponge | host: Mycale hentscheli | place: New Zealand: South Island, Marlborough, Capsize Point | collected 2014-11-01 | reverse complement strand
GTTATCGGCTCGAACAATCCCAACAGAAAAAAACCGCGTCGATGAAAACAACCTCCTCAACCAAACAAACCCCTTAATCCGGGCATTTTAATTGTCGCTATCCGGGAAAAATACTTGACGTTTATCAGGAGAATATAACACCGTCTAAAAGCAGGTGTCAAACCGTGTAGACAGGAGGCGCAAAGGCGCTTAGGGGGCGCTTGAGCCGGCCTCTTTCTCGACTTGCTGCTGCAGCGCTTCAATTTCTTGTCGAAGGCTTTTTTCGCGGCTTTGCAGGCGAAGGAAAAAGGCGAAAAGGACGACCCAAAAAGCGGTAAAAGCAACGCCGAGATAGCTGAGGTTGTCCACAGGGGGCCTTTCGCAAAGAGGGGTTAGCGCTCAGTCGGAGAGGTGTTGGCGGAGTCGGTCGATCTGGCGGGTGTTTTTTTCAAGGTGCAAGCGGCGTAGGAGCAAATAGCAGAACAGCAGAAAAAAAGCTCCATAGCATAGGTATTTGGTATAGACCATCTCCGGGGCCAGGTCGACCCGGGTGGGATGCAGCTGTTGGTCGGGCGACCACAATCTGACCGAGTAGTGGACTATGGGCACATTGACAAAGGCCAGCACCCCTAGCACTGCGGCCAGGCGCTGCGTCTGGGCCGATTGGGACCCGTATTGGCGCACCATAATATAGACTAGGTACATGGTGAAGGTGATCAACAGCGAAGTCAGGCGCGGCTCCCAGCGCCAGTATACGCCCCAGACGGGTTTGGCCCACAAAGGGCCGGTAATCAGCACGATTACAGTGAAAATCACGCCCAGTTCGGCGGCGCTGGCGGCCAGTCTGTCCCAGCGGTCCTGGCGGGTCCGCAGGAACTGTACGCTACCGATAAAGACGAGAAAAAAAGCTCCATATGCGGAAAAAGCCGATGGGACGTGGAAGTAGAAGATGCGTTGGATTTGTCCCATTTCCCGCTCTGTGGGCACATAGAAGAACACGGCCAATATAGCGATAGTCATGCCGATGAAGACCAGAGCGGGGAATAGGGCGGCAAGGGACTGCTTCATCATTCCTCCACGACGTATTCGAAAAGAATAAAGGCCAGGGTGATAAAAACCAGGTCGTAGGCTCCCAGCAATTGCAAATAAGGATAGATCTTTTCGAACGGACTGCCTTTGAGTACCAGGGCCGTGGCTTCGACGCAAAATATGAGCGGGGCGATGACCATGGGTAAAAACAGCAGGGGCAAAAGCAGCTCTTGAAGCCGCATATTGCTCGCTATGGCGGCGAACAGCGTACCCACGGCGGCAAGCCCCATTGAACCGAGGAGCAATACGGCCAGCAAAGGGGCCAAATAGGCACCCAGCGAAAGGTTAAAAAAGAGTGCAAAAAAAGGCAAGCTAGCCAATTGGGTGACCAGCAGGAAGACGAGATTGCCCAACATTTTGCCCACGTATAGGGCCGCTCGGTCCCCTGGAGCCAGCAGCAGTCCATCGAGGCAATCGTTAATCGTTTCGGCGGCAAACGTGCGGTTGAGGCCCAAAAGGCTGGCAAAGACAAAGGCCGACCACAATACACCCGGGCCAATTTCGTGCAGCGCCGCTCCGCCCAATTCGAAAGAGAAATTGAAAATCAGCAAAACCAATAGCACGAAGACTACCATGGGATTGAGGCGCTCTTTAGAGCGCCACTCCATCAACAGGTCTTTGTGCAAAATGGCCCAGGTGCAGCGGCCCAGTCGTCGCATCAGGGTGCTTCGTCCATATGTTGCTGACAAGTAGCCTGAAGCTGGGCCAGATCCCCCCCGGGCCAGGCCGCATCGTAACAGGCCCGGCCGCGTTTGACCACCACCAGGCGATCCATCAGAGGAAGCGCCGTATCCAGTCTATGGGTGACCAAGAGGCACGTGGACCCCTGGCGCTTGAGGCCTTGGAGCCGTTGGGTGAGGGCCTCGACGGCGCTGGTGTCCAGACCCGTGAAAGGTTCGTCCAGCAACAGCAAGGGCGGGTTGTGCAGAGTAGCCCGGGCCAGGGCCAACCGTTGTTTCATGCCGCGCGAAAAGGTGCGCACCCGGTGTTGCCGCCGCCGGCTTAAACCGGCCTCGTCCAGAGCCTGATCGACAATACTGGCCCGTTGGGGCAATTCGTACAGCTGGGCGTAGAATAGCAGATTCTCCTGCGCCGTCAGGTCGTCGTAAAGCAAGGTCTGATGGGCCAGCAAGCCGATGCGCCCTCGGACTGGAGCTTGGCGCACCGGATCGCCGCCCAGGACGCGCACCCGGCCGCCACTGGGGCGAGTCAGGCCGGCCAGCAGTCGCAACAGGGTACTCTTGCCGGCGCCGTTACTCCCGGCCAGCAGGACGAACTGGCCCGGGAGCACGGATAAGTCAATGGGCGTCAGGGCGGTAGTGTCACCAAAGCGTTTGCAAACCTGCTCCAGGACTACGGCTGCCGCCTTGGGCCTGGCCGCCTTCATTGCTCAGCTTCCTGGTGTTTGCTGGCCAGGCGGGTGCGGCAATTCATCGAGTAAACGATAGATGGTGGTCGCCTGGTCCATGAGCTGAGCCCGCTCGGTGCGGTAGGTCGCCGAGTCGGCTTGCTGGCCATGGGCGGCGTCTAGGTCGGCTAGGCGGCGAATTATTTGCCGGCGCTGCTCTTCCAGTCGGGCTGGATTGGGGCCGCTGGCCTGGCCGCCTGGACGGGTTTTTACCAGTACTAACAACAGTCCCACCAGGCCCGTCCCGCCCAGGGCCAGCCATTTGAGCAGCCAACGCATGGATTGGCTCAAAGGGAGTGGGATCCAGACTCGTTGGCCGGCCTCCAGATCGGTCATAGCTAGGCGGCGGTACTGCTGGTCGTGCAGATCGACGGGCCCCATATCGACGAAAGGTCCCTGGGGTTCTATGGTGCTGGGATCGAGAAATATATCCAGCTGGCGGGTCGGATAGAGCACCGGATATTCGTATCCACCGTCGAGTTGGTCGGCGGAAATCTCAAACGAAAAGAAAAATTGCGACAGGCCTGGGGGCAGAGGGCGGTTGTCGAAAAAACGTCCTTCGGGCGTGGCCTGTACTTGTCCGGTAAGATTGAAAATACCTTCGGGTAGGACGAATTCCAGGACCTGGCGCTGATCGCCCTCGCCCTGTCCGACAAAGGTCTTCTGGCCACGATTTTCCACCTGGACCAAATGACCCAAGCCCACCCTATCGGGCCGGACATTGAGAAAGATACTGTGGGTCGCCACCTCAATCTGGTCGGTCGTAGAGGTGGGTTCGTATACTTCGAGGATGATCTGGTCTTGGGCCCCTACTACCAGGGGCGATGTCGAATACGGCACCCCTTGGTACAAAGCGGCCAGGACGAATTCTAGGCCTGGCTCAATAAAGGGACCGGAAAAGGAGAAATTACCCTGGGCATCGGTGCCTTTGCGCAGGACTTCCTGCAATTGACCGCCCTGGTTGGTGAAGAAGACGACTTCGGCCGTGGCTATCCGTACCTCATTTATGGGATTGATGACATAGCCGCGGACTGTCGCGGCTGCGGCTATCTGGACCGTCGATAAGACTAGGACCACTAGCCAGCCCAGAATCCATCGACGCCCCGCAGTTGAGGTACCGCCCTGCGCTAAGGGCGCTTTGTCAGCTTTTGTTGCGCTGGTGCCTGGTCGGCAAAGCAATGCGTACACAGCTAGCCCGCCGTTTCAAAGCGAACGCCGCAATGCGGACAGAAGCGGTCGGCCGGCCGCCGCTTGGCCCCGCAGGCACCGCAATAGGCCTCGATTTTCGGGGGGGTATCCAGTGCCTGCGCGTCGGCCTCGACGGGGGTGTCCAGCTCTTGCACATCGGCTTCGATATGGGCATCCAGCGCCTGCACATCGGCTTCGATGCGGGCGTGCAGGGTCGCCGTTTCCGTCGGGTCCTGCACTTGATCCAATTGTTGTATCATTGCCAGGGCTTGGTCTTCCAGTTCAGCCCGCAGGCGCTGGTAGTCCTCGGTGGAGAGCTTGCCCAAGGTCAGGTCGAACTCCAATTCCTTAATAGAGGCGTAGAGCTGCTCCTTGCCTTCTACCAAGTGTTGCGGGATTGCCTGGGACCAAGAGGGAAGTAAATCCGAGTCGCGCCGGGCGTACAGAGGATAACCAATGTATAGGGCGAATGCGGTGATGAGAGCTAGGCAACCCAGCAGGGCCAGATAATCCATGGGTCAGCGCTCGTCGAACTGGTCCAGTTCCCGTTGCAATTGGGCCCGATGGGCACCGGACCGTTCGGGCTGGGAAGCGTGGGCCGCGGGTGCGGTTTGGGCGTGGGTAGCCCGCCAATTGACAAGAACCCAGCGGAGCAAGACGACGCCCGCCAGTAACAGGACGAATGGCACGATCCAGGCCAGCAAGTTGTAGCCCTGGGCCGGCGGGGTGGCCAGCACTTTATTGCCGAAGCGGGCGACCCAATCGGCGATGATCCGATCTTTGGTCTGTCCTGCATCCAACGCCGCGCCTAGTTCGTCGCGCTGTTCTTGGGCATAGCCGCACAGGCAGGTTGCCAGCGATTCCCGGTTGCAAGTACCGCACAGGCAGACCAGATCGTGGGCCACTTCCTTGACCACGTGGGAATCGGCGGCGCCGGCTTTAGGTACCGGCACTGCCACCAGCAAGAGAAGCAGAACTAATCTAGGCATAGGCCCTGGACAGGTCGGGTTTGGCCGGTCGCTGCTGGGGGGCGGGGCGTCGCTCTCGGCTCGTGGGCCACATCGACCATAAGGCGCCCAGGACAAATACCAGACCACCGGCCCAGACCCAGTTTACCAATGGGTTGATATATACTTGGAATTTGGCGCTGCCATCGGCTTCCCAGCCGACGAGGACCAGGTAGAAATCCTCCCGCAATTGAGCAAAAACTGCTACTTCTGTAGTCCACTGCTCCTGATCGACACTAGCGGCTGGATAAAATTGGCGGGCTGGCAACAAAGTAGCCAAAAAGCGGCCGTCCTGTTCCAATTCGACGGCGGCGGCAAAAGTCTGCTGGTTGGCGTCGGCGTTGTTGGCCAGGGTCTGGTAGGTCATCCGATAGTCGTTGATCTGGGCGCTTTCCCCAGCTTGCAGCTCCACCTCTGCTTCGGTGGTAAAAGCCTGGCCGGTAAAGCCGACAAAGAGCAAAATGATAGCCACGTGTACCAGATAACCGCCGTAGCGCCTGCGGCCCTTACTGGACAGCCGGTACAGGGCCAGGGGGTAGCCTTCGCCGGTGCTGCGCTGGCGGGCGCGGGTGCCGCGGTGAAATTCGCTACCTATAGAGGCGGCGACAAAAACGCACAGGGCCAGCGAGATTAGGGCGTAGAAATCGTGTATCCCGGCCAGGGCCAAAACTACGCCGGCCCCCAGGCCCAGGCCCGCAGGCCAGGTGAAATTGCGACGCAGGTTTTCGGGGGTAGTGCGGCGCCAGGCGAACAGCGGTCCGGCCCCTGTCAAAAACAGCAACACCAAGCCAATGGGCACATTGACCTGATTGAAAAAGCGCGGCCCCACAGTGATCTGATCGCCGGTGAAAAATTCGGAGATGAGGGGGAATAGGGTGCCCCACATGACGGCGAAGAGAATGCCCAGCAAGATCCAGTTGTTGAGCAGAAAGGCGGTCTCGCGCGAGACGAACGACTCCAGTCGGCTCTCGGCCTGCAGATCGCGGCGGCGCAGCACTAGCAGCGCGGTGCAGACCACCACGATTAGCACCAGGTAGGTGGCAAAATAGGATCCGATATTGGAGCGAGCAAAGGCGTGCACCGAGGAGATAATGCCCGAGCGAGTGAGAAAGGTGCCGAAAATGCACAGACCGTAGGTCAGGCTCACTAGCACCATATTCCACACCTTGAGCATGCCGCGGCGCTCTTGGATCATGATCGAATGTAAAAAAGCGGTGGCCGCTAGCCAGGGCATAAGCGAGGCGTTTTCCACCGGATCCCAGCCCCAGTAGCCGCCCCAGCCCAATTCGACATAGGCCCATTTGCCGCCCAACAGCAGGCCGACCCCCAAGAAGGTCCAGGGGATGAGCATCCAGCGACGGGCGGCCTGGAGCCAGGTATTGTCCAACTGGCGGGTAATGAGGGCGGCCATGCCAAAGGCAAAGGGGACGGCCATGCCAACCATGCCCAGATAGAGCAGAGGCGGATGAATAGCCATGAGGGGGTGCTGCAGGAGCGGATTGAGGCCGCGGCCGTCGGCGGGGGTAAAGGGCAAGAGCTGGAAGGGGTCGGCGGCGAACAAATGGATGAGAATAAAGAAAAAGCTGCCCGCTCCCATCACCGCCACTACGTAGGGTATCAGGTTGCGGTAGCGGGAGCGATTAAAGAGGACCACGACGGCCCCGTAACCGGCCAGCAGCCAACCCCAGAACAGCAGCGAGCCGCTCTGGCCGCCCCATAGGGCGGCCACCAAGTAGAGTAGGGGCATGGCCCGATTGGAGGTCTCAGCTACGTATTGGACTTGGAAATCGTGGCTGAGTAGGGCCTGCCACAGGGTCAGTACCGAGACCGTGAGTAGACCCCAGGTGGCCAGCAGGGCGTGTTCACCGCTGAGCACCAGAGCCTGGCGGCGACGCTGGGCACCAACCACCGAGGCGACAATGGCATAGCCAGCAGCCACTAGCGACAGACACAAGGCGAAATAACCGATCTCTATCACAGGACCATCTCAGGTGTCTGCATTCATGGCCTGGATATGGCCTTCGTAGCTTTGTCCTTCGTACTTAGAAGGACATTTGGCAAAGACCACCTGGGCCTCGAACACATTTTTATCGGGGTCGTAATGCCCTTCCAGGACCACCTGGGCCTTGTCTTTAAAGGTATCGGGGAGGACGGCGTTGCCTACGTACTGCACCTTCAGCTGGCGTTCGCCATCTGTGATCTGGAATTCGGGCCTAGAACGGTACTGGCCCCATTCGATAGAGCCGGGCACCACGGTATTGCCGCCCAATTGAATGCGTTCATCGGCCTCTGCCCGCTGTAACAGGGCGGACAGGTCCATATGAGTGGCGACGGATTGCTGCACGCCGTTGACCAGCAGAAAAACCAGGCCGGCGGCGATCAACGCACCGCCCAGGACGAATTTGCGCTGCATGATAAGCCCTTTATTGACAGATGGATTCAGCAAGAGTAATGTGCTGTATTTGCCTCTTTTTGGCAACTTGACCGCCCCTTTGACGGAACTGCAGGCAGCGCGGTTGACCGCAGGGCCTCTAGTCTGAGACTTTCAAGGCGCGCACGTCGATCCCGTGGTCGGCGCGCCAGAACCAGAACAGGGCGGATTGGTCGTCTTTAAGACGCGAGATTAGATGGACTAGTTGCCCCATGGACGTAATGCGCTCTTGATCGATCTCCGTTATGACGTCGTGAACTTGAATGCCTTTCGAAGCGGCCAGTCCGTCCGGATCGACCGCAGTGACCACCAATGCCTGTTCTTGGTCCTGGTAGCCCAACTGGGTGGCGATATCATCGGAGAAGCCCAATTCTCGGGCTATATCGTCGCTCAGCGTTGTCACTTTTAGGCCCAGTTCCGCCAGCCGCTGGTGGCCCCGAGCCAGACGCTCGTCCTCTTCGCGTTCCCCTAGTACTACTTCCAGCTTTTGTTGCAGGCCGTCGCGCAGGATATTGACCTGTACGGTGTCGCCGGGCTCTTTGTTGTAAATGAAGGTCTGTATCTGGTTGGTGCGGTCCACGGGCTGATCTTCGATATGGAGAATGACGTCTCCGGATTGGATCCCGCCCTGGGCTGCCGGGCTATCTTTCTGTGAAGATACCACATATACGCCACGGGGTTTGTCCAGGGCCAGGTCAAAGCGGTTGATATGGGTCTGGGCCACGGTTTCCATAGAGATACCCAGATAACCCCGCACTACGCGGCCGTGGACCAACAAATCGTCCATAGCCTGGCGGGCCAGGTTGATGGGCACGGCCAGGCCGTAGCCCATAAAATAGCCGGTGCGGGTGGAAATAGCCGTATTAATGCCTATCACCCGCCCGCGCAGGTCTATGAGAGGGCCGCCCGAGTTGCCCGGATTGATATCGGCATTGGTCTGAATGAAACTCTCAATGCGATAGGCGCCCTTGAGCACTTCGGCCTGGCGTCCCAGGGCGCTGACAATGCCGTGGGTCAGGGTCGTGCGCAGCCCCAGGGGGTGGCCGATGGCCAATACCCAATCGCCGATATCGACCTGATCGGAATCGCCCAATTGCACGACGGGCAGCTGGGTAGCCTCTATTTTCAGCAGGGCGATATCGATCAGCGAGTCGAAACCCACCACCTGAGCCTCAAAAGCGCGCTGGTCGGCCAGGGTGACAATAATGGAGTCGGTATCGGAGACGACGTGGTAATTGCTCAGAATATAGCCGTCCGAGCTGACGATAGTGCCCGAGCCCATACCCGTACCGCCCTCGGGCAGGACAGGGTGGTCAGGGGGCAGCAGATTTTGGACAAAGGGCCACTGGCGGGTCGTGGTAATCAGGACCACGGCCGGATTCACCTTATGGTAGGCGGTATTGAAGACCCGTTCGAGGGTCTCCAAGTAGCGGTAGTCCTCTTCACTGGGCGGCGGCGCGGCGCCCAGCGCAAAAACGGCGCCCAGGAGAGCCCCTAGGCCGATCCCGATGCGGCGCAGGAAGGTGCGGCTCGGCCGCGGCGCGGGAATCATGGTTCATCCCCTATATCGTATTCATTCAGTTTGCGGTAGAGCGTGCGCTGGGAAATGCCCAATAACTCGGCGGCTTTTTCGCGGTGCCCCCCCGCCTGTCTCAACGCTTGTTCAATGGCTTCTTTTTCGCGTGCCTTGCGGTCGAGGACAGGCGTGGCGGAGGCCGTCTGGATTATTTCCTCTTCGATGGGTTCGGTCTGGGCGAAGACAGGTTCTTCCAGACGATAGAGGGGCCGGGCGGGGGCGGCGCGTCCACCGCTGCTGACATGTTCTTCCAGCAGCGCGCGCAATTGGCCGACTTCGCGTTTGAGTTCGAGCAAGGTGTAGATAATCAGTTCGCGCTCGGACTGTTCGGGGCTCTTGCCGGTAACCACCGGGAGATAGGCATTGGTTGTGGCGGGCCTTTCCAGGTGGGGGTAGAGATCGGCCGGCTCGACGGGCTGGCGCCGGTCACCCAGGACCATCAAATCGACCAGGTTGCGCAATTCGCGCACATTGCCGGGCCAGTCGTAGTCCATAAGCAGATCCATGGCCGCCGGTGAAAAACCGGCAAAGGCGACGCCGGTTTCTCGTGTTGAGCGCCCAATATAGTACTGTAGCAAAAGGGGGATATCCGCGGCGCGCTCGCGCAGCAGGGGGAGGCGTAGCTGCACCCCCCGGATCCGGTAGTACAGGTCCTGGCGAAATTCACCGTGGGCCACGGCCTGTTGCAGGTCCTTATTGGTGGCCGCCACGATGCGCACGTCCACGGGAATAGCGCGTTCGCCGCCAACCCGGGTGACCTGGCGCTCTTCGAGCACGCGCAGCAGGCGCACCTGGGCCGCCGGCGTCATCTCGCCAATTTCGTCGAGGAAGACCGTGCCTTTATCGGCCTGCTCGAAAATACCCTTGCTCTGGGTCTTGGCGTCGGTAAAAGCGCCCCGCTCGTGGCCGAAGAGTTCGTTTTCCAACAGGTTTTCGGTAATCGCGCCGCAATTGATCGGTCTGAAAGGGCCGTCGCGGCGCGGGCTCAAATCGTGTAGGGCCTGGGCGACCACGTCCTTGCCGGTACCACTTTCGCCGGTGATAAGGACGGTGGCCTGGAGCATCGCGGTCGGCCGGCCGGCGTGCAATAGAATCTGGTCGCGCAGTTCCTGCATAGCCGGGGTTTTGCCCACCAGTCGGCTGTTCAGATAGAGACCGGTGTGCAGCAGTCGTTCCACCAGGGGACGCAGGCGTTTGGCGCTAAAGGGAGGGGTCAGGTTGGCTTCGAGGGAAGCGCCGCGGCTCACCTGCGCCCACGGCTCGGTGGAGGCGTCTCCCAATACCACGACGGCTCGGTCCCGGTGCCCATCGAGCACGCCGACAGCCTCTTCCAGCTGGGCCGCATTCAGGTCCAGGTCGACCAGCACCAGGTCGCCCTCGTGCTCCCGTTCCAGCAAGGTGGCCAAAAAGGAAACGCTCTCGACTTGGATCAGATCGCCCGCCAGATCTTCCAGGGCCGTTTGAATCGCAGTGGTCAGGCGGGCGTTTCGGGTGAATAGCAGGAAGCGGTATTGATCCTTGGACACTAGCGCCAGTTCTCGTCTTTCACAATGGTTATCATCCGTCCAGAGCAGTCGATATAGCCTTCTGATTCGAGGCGTTTGAGGACGCGGGAAACCGTTTCTCGCGTCGTCCCCGACATATTGGCCAACTCTTGGTGGGTGGGGCGGTTGCTGATGACTATGCCCCGGTCGTTCTCGTCGCCCCTGTCCTCGGCCAGCTGCAGCAGCGTTTCGGAAATTCGGCTGGTCACGTTGAGCAGGGCCAGGCCCTCAATCTGGCGGTCGGTGCGGCGCAGGCGGGAGGCCAGTTCGGCCAGCATCGCCTCGGCCATGTGAGGGGATTGGTGCAGCAGACGGACGAAGTCGTGGCGTTGCAGCATGACCAGTTCGGTCTCCTCGGTGGCCACCACATTGGCCGAGCGCGGCTGACGGTCGAGGAGGGCCATTTCGCCGAAGACCGAATCGGCCCCCAAGACTGCCAGGATCACCTCGCGGCCGTCCTCGCTGACCTTGCTGACTTTCACCTGGCCGCTCTTGATGACGAACATCGAATCGCCCTCTTCCTCATCCAGGATGATGAAGTTGCCCTTGAAAAAGGTGCGGTTGATGGTCACGTCGGAGAGATCTTTGAGTTCGGCCTCTGTAAGGCCCTCGAACAAGGGCACAGTGCGCAGGAAATCTATATTGATCATCACAGTCTCCGCTCGGGTAAGATCAGGCGGCTTAAAGGCGTTGGCGCAGGGCGTTGATGCGTTCGGTGGCGTAGGCGGCAAAGTCGCTGTTGCCGCCCTCGCGTTGGACGATGCGTTCGTATACGCTGATGGCGGTGGGAAGTTCCCCCAGGGCCTCGTAACACTGGGCCCGCTTGTAGTCGGCCGAGGTGATCCAGGCGCTAAACCCCTCGCCGTGGAAACTCACCCGATAATAAGCCTCAATCGCCTTGCGGTACTCGCCCATATTCTGATAGGATTCACCGATGTAAAGACGGGCTTCTGAGGCGTTGTCACCGGTAGCCCACTCAAGTACTTTTTCGAGATGGGAGATGGCCTGGACGTACTGGCCTTTTTCTTTTAGCAGAGCGCCGATCTCCAGGCGCGTATCGGCGGCCCTGGGGTGGTCGGGAAAATCGCGCAGCAATCTTTCGGCCGTGCGGTGGGCTTCGTCCAATTCGTTGGCGCGGGCGTAACAATTGAGCAATTTCCAAATGGCCTCCTGGCTGGCCTGAACAGGCGTGAGACGACTGTCGGCCAGGACCCGTTTATAGCTCCCGGCGGCCATCAGGAAATTTTGCAATTGGTAATAGTAGTTGCCTAAAGTCAGGTGAATCTGCGGGGCGTAGGGGCTGTCCGAGTACTGCTCAACGAAACGAATCTGGGCCTGAAGGGCCCGAGCGGCCCCTTCCTGACTGGGCGAATGTCGATTTTGCCCCCACAGGGCCACGGCCGCGTAATAGGCTCCGTCGTCGGCCCAGTCGCCTTTCTTTTTTTCTAATTTGGCAAAGATTTCCAGGGCCTTTTTGAATTGGTTGCCGTCGAGATAATGGCGTCCTTCTTCGAGGCGGAAACGCGGCGGCCAGGAATCGTCCTTGGGAAAGCGCTTGGCAAAATTTTTGGCGTCCTTGCGGGCTTCTTCCAATCGGCCTTGCCCAAATAGTGCCAGTACCGCACGACCGTAGACTGGGGCCTGAGTGGTATTTTTCAGCAGGGGTTGGTAGAGCTGGTAGGCCTCCTTATAGCGCTCCAGATCAAAGAGCAAGTGGGCTGCTTGTTCGGTGGCTGGCAGGCTCAGCGGGCTGTCGGGGAATTCATCTTGCAGCTGGCGGAACTGGCGCACCGCCTCCTCTCCGCGCTCAAGGGCGACCAGGACGACGGCCTCGTTGAAGTAGAGGCTGTCCAGGGCGATGGTCTGGGGGCGGGCCTGGCGATACTGGTCCAGCGCCGCTTCGAATTGGCCGCTGCGGTGATAGGCTTCGGCCAGGCGCAGGTGGATTTGGGCAGCGGTTTCGCTCTGGCCGCCGGCCAGCATTTGCCGATAGAGGTGGATGGCGGCGGGAAAGTCCTCCAGACGATGATAGGTGGCCGCCAGTTCGGTCTGCACGGCGCGGCGACGGGGAAAGGCCGGATAGGCCAAGAGCAATTCCTCGTAGCGGGCGGCGGCCGGGCGCAGCTGGTTTTGTTGCAGCAACAGACGGCCCAGCTCGAACAGGACCTGCGGTGCCAGCGGGCTGGCCGGATAATCGCGAAAGATCTGTTCAAAGGCTCCCCGGGCGGTTTCGAATTCGCCGCGGAGTGCCTGACAGGTACCTAGACCAAAGAGTACCTGATCGGCCAGGTGGCTATTGGGATGGTTTTTTTGCAAGCGTTGATAGGATAGCAGGGCCTGGTCGAGTCGACCTTGCTGGTGCTGCGTTTGGGCCAGGTGCAAAAGGGCGGCTTCCCGGTGCGGGCTGTCGGGGTATTTGGCGAGAAAGGCGTCGAGCCGCTCAACTAATTGCTCGTAGCCGCCCGAGTCGGGCAGGGCCGGGACAAGGAGGAGGCGGAGCTCGGCCTTTTGGGCCCATTGGCTGGCGGCCGTACGGGCCAGAATGCGGTGTTCCTGCAGGCCCAGCTGGTGCAGGGAGTCGGCCTCGGCAGGCCGATTTTCAAGTTGGTATTGCCGGGCCAGCTGGAGCAGGCTCTCGGCCAGGTAATAGTGCGCCTGGGCCTGTTCGGGGTAGGAGGCGGCGTAGTTTTCGAAGACGCGGACGGCATTGGGAAAATCGTGGAAATCGTAAAGTGTTTGCGCCAGGTCGAGCAACATTCGCTGGCGCGGGGAACCGCTCAGTTCATCGATTTGGATCTGGCGCAGGCGACGGGCCAGGTCCTCGGGTTCCAAAACCGTGAACTGGCGCAAGTACTCGAGGCGTTGGCGGGCGGGCTGCTCCTGCTGGTGCCCGGGGAATTGTTCCAGGAGGACCATATATTCGCGCAGGGCCCGTCTGGGTTGGTGGGCCTGTTCCAGTGTGCGGGCCAGGCCGAATTGGGCCGCCCCGGAAAGCGGCAACTGGGCCGTGGCCAAATTGCGGTAGAGGTCGATGGCCTCTTCGCGGTATCCGGTCTGGGCGTAGACCTGTGCCAGATCGAGTTCCACCCGGGCCCGGTCGGGCGCCCCGGGTGCCTCGGCCTGGAGATAGTGGCGATACCAGGTGATAGCCCGGGTGTAGTCGCCTCGGCGTTGGTAGAGCAGGCCCAATTGCCGATAACCGGCCACCGCTTCGGGGGTGGCTGGGGCGGCTTGGGCCAATTCGTGAAATAGCCGCACAGCCGCGGTGAATTGCTCGGTCTGTCCCAGGGCGATGGCCAGACCCAGGTGGGCCCGTGGCCCGTGGATATGGTCCTGGCCAAGGCGTTGCCGCAGGTTCCTATAATGCCCTATGGCAGCCTGGGTGTGGCCGCTGAGACGGCGGGCATCGGCCAGACCCAGCAGCGCGCTATTTTTAAGAGGCGTGTCTCCCAGGCGCTCAAAGGCGGTCTGATAAGCGTCGCCGGCCTGGCTGAACTGGTGGCGTTTAAAAAGATGATCGGCTATCTCTATGTAGGCGCTGTCCGAATAGTCGGTGCGAGGAAAACGCTGGTGCAATTGCCGGTAGCGGTCCTGGGCCCGATTCAGGCGACCCAGAAAGAGATCGATGCGTCCGTCCAGCAACAGGGCTGCCGGGGTTTGCGGTGGGGCCGGATTGCTGAGGGCTATAGCGCCGAGTAGGTCCTGGGCTTTTTCGGCTTGGCCCTGGACAAATAGCAACAGGGCCAGCCTATAGCGAGCCGCGTGTACTTGGGGGCGTTCTTGGTAGGCGGCGATAAGCTGGTGGTAGACCCGCTGGGCTTGCTGCAAATCGCTCAGGCGGGTATAATTGGCGGCGGCCTCCAATAGAGCCGGAGGGGCAAACTGGCTGGCGCTGTACAGGCGCTGTACTTCTTCGAATGCCTGCGCCGCCTCCAGGTAGCGATTTGTTGCGGCCAGGCAATGGGCCCTGGAGCGGCGGGCCTGGGGTACATTGAGGTGGTCGGAATGCTCGCGATAGAAGTCTTCGTAGGCGACCACGGCCAGATCGCAGCGCTGACTGTTTTTGTAGGCGTCGGCCAATAAGAGCCGCGCCTCGGGCACGTGTTGGTTGCGGGGATAGTCGCGAATGAATTCGGCCAACAGATCGGCGGCTGTGGCGTAATCCCTGGCATCGGTATAGAGATTCCGCGCCAGTTGAAATCGATCCCCAGCCGCCTCTTGGGCCTCGATTAGTCCAGCCCGGCCAGTTAGGAGAATGGCTAGGCAAAATATAGATATGCGCAAGGAGGGAGTGCTGGCTAACATGGCTGGACCGGGGGAGTATAGAGAAGACAATGGATGCGATGGGCTATATGAGGGCGTCTCCAAGGCACTATATATATAGACTATGGATGTGAACAGGTCAAGACGGGGAAAATGGGTGGAAAAGGCCTGGGCTAAAATCAATCTGGGCTTGAAAGTTCTGCATCGCCGCCCCGACGGCTTCCACGAGATACGCAGTGTTGTGCAAACGATAGATTTGGCCGATGAGATCCACCTGCGAGCGGCCGGGGCGGACGACTTCACCTGCACCCAAGCGGATCTGCCGATGGATCCCGACAATCTGGTGCGACAAGCCTTGGGCTTGTTTCGCGCCCGTTTGGGAGGCCCGGCCAGGCCCGTGCAGCTGCATTTGGCAAAACGCATACCCATGGGGGCGGGATTGGGCGGTGGCAGCGCCGATGCCGCTGCCACCCTGCGCCTGCTAAACCATTATCACGGGAGCCCCTTCCCTGCTGCGGCCCTATTGGATATGGCGGCACAATTGGGCTCGGATGTGCCTTTTTTGGTGGCGGGCGGTACCGCTTTGATGCAGGGTCGGGGCGAAGTGTTGACGTCCTTGGAGTGGGCGGCGCCCATCTGGTACGTCCTGGTGTATCCGCCGGTGGCCGTCGATACCGCCTGGGCCTATGGCCACATCGATAAAGACTTGACAGGAAAATCACCTTATGTTAGATTGGTTGGCTCTGATTCTTTTACCAGCGACGGGTGCGTTGATCACCAAGTTCTCTTCCGTGTTTTGGAAAACGACTTTCAGCCCCTAATCGAACGCACCTATCCCATCGTCGCCGAGTTGAGCGCTTACCTCGATCTGGCTGGGCCCCAGGTTTGCTCTATGACGGGTAGCGGTTCGACCGTATATGCAGCATTCGACGACCGGGAAGCCGCCGCAAGGGTCCACAGGGATCTGCGCCAGAAAGGCCACCGGTCTTTTCTTTGTGAGCCGGTTGATACTAGTTTGCAGCGCTCACTATAGCTTCACTGATTGAAGCACTGATGTCTGGCTCTGCAGGGCGGACGGGAAATATCTTGACAGCCTCAGTGCAAACGGGTTTAAGCGATTTTCAGGTTGCCCGGTCGTTCAATGGTAGGACAACGGGTTTTGGGTCCGTCTATCGAGGTTCGAGTCCTCGCCGGGCAGCCATTTTTTTGTTGTTGTGAAAACTTTTTTGGGCCAGGCCCAGAAAAGTACCTCCCAGGAGATAGGGTCAATGTCAGAAGTCGAAGTTCAGGCCGAGGTCGAAGAAACCGCAAGCGAGGCCCCAGCCAAAGGTCCCCTTCATGTTCCTATAAAGCTTCACATGCGCGAGGAAATTACGCTTCCCGTACAGGAGCGTTCCGAGCGGGGAAGAGGCCCTGTTGGACGGTTGCGCCGCGAGCAAGGCATGCTGCCCGGTATAGTATACGGGCACAATCAGGAGCCCTTCTGTTTTAAGGGGGAGGCTCGCATGCTGGAGCGCGCTTTGGGACGGGGCGGGCAGAACGCCATTTTCACGGTCCAAGTGGAAGGGGTCCAGGGCGAATCCCAGCGGACAGTAGTGCGTGAAATCCAGTACCACAAAGTGCAGGGCAGTGTCCAGCACGTGGACTTGCTGCGCATCGACCCCGAGGAGAGATTGCGCATCACCATTGCGCTGGTCGCCGAGGGAACGCCCGATGGTGTTCGGCTGGGTGGCGGATCCCTGCAGCAGTCTATCACTGAATTAGATATCGAGTGCCTGGCCTCCGAAATGCCCAGTAGTATTGAGATAGATATAACCGGTCTCAATATCGGCGACAGCCTGCACGTGCGGGATCTGTTGGAGCAGGAGGATCGCATCCTTACCGACCCCGAGCGCACCATCTTTACGGTCTTGCAGCCGCGCCTGGTCGAAGAGGTGGCCGCGCCTGAGGACGACGAGGAGGTTGAGGAAGGCGCTGAGGAAGGCGCTGAGGAAGGCGCTGAGGAAGGCGCTGAGGAAGGCGCTGAGGAAGGTGCTGAGGAAGGCGCCGAATAGAGATCCGGCGACCCTCTCGCCCCAGTTCTTGATCGTCGGACTGGGCAACCCCGGCCCTCGTTACGCCACCACCCGCCACAATATAGGTTTTGCGGTAGTGGATCAGTTGGCGGGGAGCGCCGGGGCGGACTGGGTTGCGGAGGCGGCGACACGCAGCCAGTGGAGCATGGTTGAATGGGCTGGCGTGGTGGCGGCTCTGGTCAAGCCGCAGACTTATATGAACAGCAGCGGTCTGACCGTGGCGGCGTTGCTGGAAAAATGGCCCGTCGAGACCCAAGATATCCTGGTACTACTCGACGATTTTTTGCTCCAGAGTGGTCGCCTGCGCTTTCGTCGCAAGGGCAGCGACGGCGGCCACAACGGTCTGGCTTCGGTGATTGAAGAGTTGGGCACCCGGGATATTCCGCGCCTGCGCCTGGGGATCGGCCAACCCGGGCCCGACGAAGAGATCATCGATTACGTATTGAGTCCTTTTGCCTCTGCAGAAGACTTGGCCGAACTGACCGACAAAGGCTGTGCTGCAGTTGATATGTACATGCAAGAGGGCATAGAGCCGGCCATGAACCATTTTAATGGTCTATAGGTGAGGCCCTCTGGCGCGACGCTGTAACGTATTTGCAGAATGGGGCGGACTCGCTTGGTCTTAGACTGAGCGATTCACATTTCGCGTTTTTCCAAGCTTTGCTAAGGTAGAGACAGGAGAGAAGAGAATACATGCAGACCTGGATAGCCCTGGCACCGTACCTGGGATTAGTTGGACTGCTCATAGCGCTATTGATCTACGTAAACATTAAAAGATATTCCGCCGGTACGGCCGACATGATCGAACTGGCCGAGGCTATTCACGAAGGTGCCATGACCTTTCTCCGACGTGAGTACACCATTCTCTCGGTATTTATCGTCGTGGTTGGCGCCCTTTTGTGGTTTGGCGTCGACAGCGGTACGGCCACGGCGTTTCTATTGGGGGCTATCTGTTCGATCATCGCCGGTCTGGCTGGCATGAAAGCGGCTACCCGCGCCAACGTGCGCACGGCCCAGGCCGCCAGTCAGGAGGGCCAGGGGGCGGCTCTGAGCATGGCTTTTCAGGGGGGCGCTGTAATGGGCCTGGCCGTGGCCAGTTTGGGCATGGTGGGTATCGGTTTGCTGGCCAGCTATTTCGGTATCTGGACCGATACTACAAAGGCGCCCATGATCAATGGATTCGCCATGGGGGCCAGTTCCATTGCTCTGTTCGCCCGCATCGGCGGCGGCATCTTTACCAAAGCCGCTGACGTGGGGGCCGATTTGGTCGGCAAAGTAGAGGAGAATCTGGACGAGGACGATCCGCGCAATCCGGCGGTGATTGCCGATAATGTCGGTGATAATGTCGGCGATGTAGCCGGTATGGGCGCCGACATTTTCGAGTCTTACGTTGGCTCAGTGATCGCCACTATCGCTATTGCGGCCACCGCTTCGCTGGTAACGCTGAGCAAATTGGCCCCCGGGTTGGCCGAAGGGCAAGCCCGTCTGGCGACCATGTCCTATCCCCTGCTGGTCATTATGGTGGGCTTGATTGCTTCGCTTATTGGCGTGGCAGCGGTGCGGGTCATGCAAAACTGGGATCCGGGCGCCGCGCTGCGCTATTCCACTTTTCTGGCGGCGGGCCTCATGCTGGCCGGCGGTTATTGGATCGGCGGCAATTTGGGCCTTGGGTCCGGACCTTTTCTGGCTCTGGCGTCCGGCTCGCTGGCCGGCATTGCCATTGGCTTGATTACCGAATACTACACCGGCGGCAAGCCCATCCGCGATATCGCTGAGGCCTCCAGGACTGGTTCAGCGACCAATATCATTACCGGCTTGGCCGTGGGTATGGAAAGCACCGGACTACCTGTCCTGGGCATTGTCCTGGCCATTGGCTTGGGTTATCACTTCGGCGATCTGTTCGGCATAGGCATTGCCGCCGTGGGTATGCTGGCTACAGTGGGCATCACCATGTCGGTGGACGCGTACGGGCCCATTGCCGACAACGCCGGCGGTATTACCGAAGGGGTGGGACTGGGCGAAGAAACCCGCAAAATCACCGACAGTCTCGACTCGTTGGGCAATACGACCGCCGCCATGGGCAAGGGATTCGCCATCGGCTCGGCGGCACTGACCGCTCTGGCGCTTTTTTCGGCCTATTCCTCGGCCATTGTGGAAAAGGTCAAAGCACTCAAACAGACGGCTACCGGTGAGGAATTGGCCCGCTTGCAGGAGATGGTCCCGGTCGACGAATTTGTCATCAATATTACTTCCCCTCATGTGGTGATTGGCCTGTTCGTCGGCGCTGCTATTCCCTATGTCGCCGCCTCCATCACCATGACTGCGGTGGGCCGGGCGGCCTTCGAAATGGTCGAGGAGGTACGGCGGCAATTCCGCGAGATTCCCGGCCTTTTAGAAGGGACGGCCAAGCCCGACAGCCGGCGGTGCGTCGAGATAAGTACCCAGGGGGCGCTCAAGGAAATGATCCTGCCCGGTCTGTTGGCCGTATTGGCGCCTGTCGCCGTTGGATTCGGTCTAGGGCCAGTAGCCCTGGGCGGCATGCTCGCCGGCGCCACGGCCAGTGGCGTGCTGCTGGCGCTGATGATGTCCAATAGCGGCGGTGCCTGGGACAACGCCAAAAAGTGGATCGAAGCCGGCAACGTCGAAGGCAAGGGCTCCGAACCCCATAAGGCGGCGGTGGTAGGCGATACCGTGGGCGATCCCTTCAAGGATACTTCGGGTCCGTCGATGAATATTCTCATCAAACTTATGTCCGTGGTATCCCTGGTACTCGCTCCGCTTTTCATTTAAGAGGCAAAGAGTCAAAGAGGCGATATGAATAATTACGAAATGGTATGTATTCTCGACCCCCAAGTCGGCGAAGGCCGCTTTGAGGAGACCATTGGTGGATACGAGAAATACCTCGAAGGACAAGGGGTAGAGATCGTTCACATCGATCGCTGGGGCATGCGCAAGCTGGCCTATACCTCGGTGGCATTACAGCGGCGTCAACAGGGCTATTATATCCTTTTCCAAATACGCAGCGACGCCGCTGTGCTACTCGAACTGGAACAGCGTCTCAGGCTCGACGCTGATGTGTTGCGCTATCTGGTGGTCTCGGTCGATGGCGAATTCCAGCGCGTGCCGCAGCTGGCCCCCGAAGGCCTGCTGGCTCCCAGCTCCGCTTCCCGGGGACGGGGTCCCGAACGGTCTGGAGAACAACCGGCCCAAGCCGAGAGTAAGACCGAGAATAAAGCTGAGGGTAAAGCCGAGAGCGCAGAAGTAAAATCGGACGGCCAGGAAGAGGTGCCGGTCGAAGCAGAAGTGGCCGAGGAAGAACCCGCCTCCTAATATATATGCGCTTGGCCGCCGGGCTCTTGCCCTTTTGCGGTGGTCGTGAAGCAGGTATCTAGTGCTCTTTGCGGATATTGCGCTATTGGCCGGTGTCTTATTGGCTTGTCGTCGCTACGGTGCCCAACGGGTTATGCCCGCGGCCCTGCTATTGTACCTGGCCCTGGCCATCGTGTTGGATGTGGAACGAGCGACGGCGTTGGCCGGTGCCCTGGCGGGAGGGGTTATTGCCGGCATAGCTCTGGAACACAACCGTGGCTATGGTCAGTTGGTGGCCCTGGCGGCTGTGCCGGGGATTATCCAGGGGCTGTTGCTATTGCTGTTCCAGGACGCCTTTTTGCCGCAGGAAGTCCTGACGAATTGGCTGCAGCAACATTTGCCGACGGCGGAACTGTCTTCCGAAGAGGCAGCCGTTTTGCAGTCGATGGTTGAGGTGGCCTGGCGTTTATTGCCCGGCATGGTCTTTGCCTCGCACTTGCTGGTGGTAGTCCTGGGCTACCGTCTGGCCCAGGCCTTGGGACCCCGTTTGCGTCTGGGGGTGCCCGCGGCCTTGCCCTTTCGCTTTTGGCGGCCCTGGGGGCAGCTCATCTGGGGGCCCGTAATTGGCCTGGGATTGCATCTGGTAGGCAGCGGCCAACTGGCCGCCCTGGGGTTGAATATCGTCGTGGCTACGGGCTTGCTCTTTGCCGTCCAGGGATTGGCTCTGGTGCATTTTTTCCTGCAGCGCCTGCGGTTTCACTGGACGTTGACGGTGCTGGCATATCTGTTTTTGTCCCTGACTTCGTATCTGGGGACCCTCGTTCTGGCGGGAGTCGGTTTATTGGATATTTGGTTTGACTGGCGTCGGCTCGATGCGGCGACCGGCGAGATTTCCGGTGATGCCACTTGAGACACCAGCCAACTCGACTTGGTGTCGGTGGTCCAAGCCCTTTCCAAGAGTCTTTGATTTGGAGGTAAAAAACGGTGAAGGTCATATTGCTCAGAGATGTTGATCAAGTGGGACAGGCTGGCGAGGTCGTCCAGGTCGCCCCTGGCTATGGGCGCAATTTTCTCATTCCCAACGGCCAGGCCATGGTGGCTACCGACGCCAACGTGGCCCAGTTCGAGTCGCGGCGCAAGCAACACGCCGCCGTCACCGAACGCGAATCGCGCGATGCCGTAGCCCAGGCTAAAGGTCTGGAGGAGGCTTCTCTTACCACCGTCGTGCGAGTGGGCGAGGAAGACCGGCTTTTCGGCTCGGTAACGGCGCAGAATATCGCCGACCTGTTGGCCCAGAACGGCTACGAGGTCGACCGTCGCAAAATCGAGTTGGAGGAACCTATCCGCGCTCTGGGGGTATATAATATCTCCATCCGCCTGCACCCCGAGGTGGTCGCCACGGTCAAGTTGTGGGTGGTTAAAGAGTAGCTAGCTGTTCGGGTATTTCAAGACGGCTTCTGAACGGCTTCCCGTGCGGGCTATGTGGCCCAGCTGGGCACGCAGGAGGAAAAGCCTAGTTATGAGACCGCTTCTATGAAATGGGTGATCCTGGTCCTGGCCGGCGCGCTGGCTGTGGGGTGTCGGCCAGGGGCCGAACCCGGCCCGTTTGCCCAGGCCGAAGAACAGACCTGGCGTCAGGTCAACCGCAATCACCGCGGCGAAGATGGCATTTACGTACAGGCCACCTGGCGCACGTTTGCCTATGAGATTGCTCTGGCCTACGAGCAGGCCGAAGATGAAGGGCTGGTACAGAACCAGCTCGAAAGCCGTCTGCGGCAGTTGATCTACGGCTTTATCAACGGCAATTATCCGGCCGAAGATGGAACGGATATCAACAATTTCTACATCCAGTACCTGGTCTATGTAAACCCATCTTTCGACCCGACTAACCGGCTGGAAAAAAGTGTCTTCGATACCTGGCGAGGCCAGTTCGTCCGCAAGACCCTAGACAAGATTTACGACCCCAAATATCCCGTCCTGCGCAATTATTACGACGAGCGTTGGGGCCTGACCCTGTACAGCCGGCTGGTCTTCACGGTATACCTCAACAGCGAGGACTCGGATCTGCGGCCGCCCATCGCCGATATCGGCGGCCGCACTTTTCTCGTCGACCAGGAGGGCAATCGCTATGCGGCCAGCCGAACCCAACCGGGGCGGCCCTATCTCTACGACTTCGACCGGCCCGAAAGGGACTATTTGGACGGCAAAGATGTGTACCGGGTGTTTTTCCCCAACCGCAAGGCCGACCGCCAGACTCCCATTGTAACCAAGGATTCCAAATTCGTCGCCTTGGAGATCGATGGCCTCGGCGATGAACCGGTGCGCCGTCTACAATGGGATTTGCCTTTTGAATACCCGGAAATGCCGGCCCGACGGCTGCCCGAGACCCGACCTGATCCCAGCGCCGAAGAGCAGTAGCATCCAGGATCGTCCACCCTGTCTGCCGCTTTTTGGCTTGGGCCTACATCCTGAATTTGGGGCAGGTTGCAAAGACCTCAAAGAGCCCCCGCCGTTGCAAGACGGCGGGGGCTCTTTGAGGTCTAGAGGGTTCACTCAGGAACTAGCGCCATTCTTCATAAATTTCCATGCGTTCGATGACTTTTTTGAGATACGAGCGCGTCTCTTCGTAGGGTAGTTTGGCGCGCAGATGGTCGTAGACCTGCTGGGTTTCCATAGCCTGGATACTGGGGATGGCCTTTCTAATGGCGGTATTGCCAGTGAAGGCCTTGCTGACATTACCGGCGCCCGTATTGTAGCCGGCCACCGAGCAGTAGAGGGCCTTGCGGTCGTCCTCCAGCTTGCCAAAATAACGCGTCCTGAGCACGTTGAGATAGGCGCAACCCAATTCAATATTCTGTTCGGGTTGGTAAAAATAATTGGTGGGCAGCACCTGGTCTTTGTCGTAGACGAAGCGGTAGGCGTCGCGCCCGCCGCTGGTCGGTACCAGTTGCATCAACCCGTACGCCGGGGCCCCAGAGCGGGCTTTGGGGTTGAAAAAACTCTCCGTATGGATCACGGCAAAGACCAGGGGGACTTCCAGGCCGAAGCGTTTGGCCTGGACCCGGACCTGGGGTAGATAGCGCTGGGCCCGTTGCCGCAAATGATCGGGAATAAGGGGGAAAACCGCCCTGGCCCTGACGCGCTGTTGGCCGTCTTTACCCGTCACCGTATCCACGACCACTTTATCATTGCCCGGATCGCTGTCGCCGCCCCCTGTGCCCCGGACGACCTGCTGGGCGAAGTCGGCGGCGTTGGCCGGTGTTACCGGCGTCCCGTCAGGGGCCGCCACCTGGCCCGCCAGGATGGGCTTTGCGGCCAGGGGCTGGGGTTGGTGGGTCGTGCCGTCGGGAAGAGGGACACTGTAATCGGCGGAGCGGCCCTGATCGCCGATCAGCTTGGTGACGGCTTTTTCCAATTTGGCGCGGGCCTCTTCGGCGTTGCCCTCGACGATCACTTCGACCGTGGCCGCCCCCGCCTCAAAATCGACCTGACTGCGGCTGTCGAGGTTTTCGCCGTATTCCACCCAGTCTTTCCGGCTGGAACCCCGGTACTGGCCCCACTGCTGTTCGACCTGGTCTTTGAAGCGCTGGAAAGCGGCCTGGTCGGCCTCGACGAAGGATTGGTAGTCGCGGGCAAACTGATCGGCGAATTGGCCGAATTGTTGCTGTTGTTGTTGTTGAAATTGTTCGAACTCGTCGACCTCTTGGGCGTGCAGGCCGATGTTGAGGATCCAGGCGATGGCCAGGGCAAAATAGAGAGTCGGCAGGCTAGCCCGAGTCGCGCGTTGTAAGCGGGAGCGGAACATAGGGACCTCGTGGTTGCTGTTCGGTGTTATCGGCGGGTCATTGGCTGGTTGATCATCGCCGAACCAGCTTTACAGACCGCCGCAAAGCGCTCGATAAATGTCGGACAAACAAAAAATAATACGCTCTGGCAAGGCCAATCGGCAAGCCTGAAAGTCACAGACAGGGTCGGGGAAAGCGTTCTGCGTAGACGGCTGGCAGGGGGAAAAGATCCTCGCCTGCGATCGCTGCCCGGCTCCTGCCGCGATTGTCAGTAGCAGGCGCATGCAGTATTTTGAGACACCCAGATTGCGCTCCCCGTTCAGGGCGGACGGTGGCGGGCGCTGTCATGCCATGCATTGTAAAAGAGTGCCTCCATGGAGAAGAAACGCGCGACGATTGCACCGGTCCGCTGGCTGATTATAGGCCTGACAATAGGTCTTGGTCCCGGTCCAGACACTCTCCAGGCCCTGGATTTTCTCGATGGTATAGCGGGTCTGGCGGACCCGGCCCGATCGCGCTTGGAGGATTCGGTGCGCCAGGTTTGGGCTGCCGCTGAGTCAACCGTTTTGACGGGCGCAGACCTCGAGCTTTTGCAGGGCGTGATCAGCGCGGGTATTTTCGAATTCCAGGACGTCGACGGCGGTCCCGATGCCGCGGCTCTCGACCGCATTGCCCGAGTTGCCGTCCGCGCTGCCCGGGCGCTGGAGGCGGGCCTGTCGCCGCCGGCTATAGAGGAATTGGCGCAGGCTGCCCTGGGGGCGGATTTGAGCGACGAACGCTTTCAGGCCGCCGCCGGGGTTTGGCACCGCCTGGACCGAGGCGGGGTACCGCCGGGCGTGGTGCGGTCCTGGTTGGGCTACGCCCTGGACGAAGGCTGGTCGGCGGAGCTGCTCGTCGCCGCCGGCCAAGGTGTTGAGCAGGCCATTGGCGCCGGGCTCGATCCCGAGCAAATGGCCCTTGCCCTCAGCGTCGCCGCGGCCCAGGCCCCCCCAGATAGGAGCCCCCAAGCTATTGTCCAAGACGAATTGGATTTTTTGCAGGACCAGACGGACAGCGCTGAGAGGACGCGGCGGCGCTCCATTTACCAGGCAATGCGGGATGCCATTGCTGCGGGTCTGCCACGCCGAGTCGCCTACGGCCTGTACGAGCATGCCCTGCTGGAGGAATGGCCCGCCGCCCTGGCCGGCGCCGTCCTACAGGGCGTGCAGCAAGGAGTGGAACAGGGATTGCCCGCCGAGAATCTGGCGCTGGCCCTGGTGGTCCGCCTCGAGCAGGAAGGGCGCAATGTCCCAGTAGGGCGGCTGGTCGACGAAGAGATCGCCTTTGTGCAGCAAAAATTAAATCTGCCCGTACCAGCCCCGGTGCCCGATTCTGCCGATTCATCCCCGCCCGTCTCGTCGCCGGTTGAGCCCGCGTCCATTTCTGGGACGCCCGATTCATCATCTGCCTTGCAACCGGTTCTGCCCCCTCCTGAAACATCCGCTGCTTCTGTTCCTCCGGTTGTGGCACCCCCTGCCCCGGTGGCTGCGGCGACGGCGGACGAGATTTCCTGGACGCGTTTGCGCCAAAGTGTAGACAGTTTTTTGGGGGTTCCCTATCTGTGGGGCGGCGAAACCCGGCAGGGTACCGACTGTTCGGGTTTTACTCAGACGGTATACAGCGAGCAGGGGGTGCAGATTCCCCGCGTCAGTCGGGATCAATACGGGTTTTTGGCGCGTCGCCAGGCTCTTACCGGAGACCGGGACGGTACGCAGGCTCTCAGGGCCGGCGATCTGGTCTTCTTCAATAAGAACGGCCGGGGCCGCATCACCCACGTGGGACTGTATATGGGGGCGGACAAATTCGCCCACGCCTCTAGCAGCAAAGGGGTAGTTATAAGCGACTTGACGGTGCGATATTATCGGCGTCTATTCGCCGATGGCGGTTCCGTCTGTCGGGTCCGCTGAGCCGGGCGTTGTGATACAGGTCACGTTAAAAAGGGATTTTCGGCTATATTTTAGCTCTTCCAATTCTGGGCACCAGAGAGGAATCGCAGCCGCTATGCACATCCGTAAAACGACCGTTTTAATCTGGGGGGGAATTCTGCTCGGGATCCTGTCGTCCGCTGGCCAGGCCGAAGACGAATTCGCCCGTTTTGAGCAGACCGAACAAAAGGCCTTTGCACGCTTTGAGGAGATGGATCGGGGGGTGCGGCGAGTCTGGGAGCACCGCCAGGAGCAGTTGGCCCGCTCCTGGGCCCAAGAGTACGCCCAGTTGCTCCAGGCCTTTGGTCAGATCGAGGCCGCAGCGGTGGCGGACCCTTTGAAAACTGTCTCCACGCAGCGGCCCGATTCGAGCGAGATTGTCCAGAGTCAGATCGATTTTGTCGCCAATAAAGTCCGCGTCGAAGTGGCGGTAGTGGCACCGACTCGGGAACAAGCCCAGACCCAGGCCGAAAAATTAGCGCGGCAAAAAATGGCCGAAACAGCGCAACAGGTGGTCGTCCCTCAGGGCGAAATGCCCGCCGCAGCCGTGGCCCAAAATTTGGACCAGGTCTACGACGAGACGCAAAAAGAGAGTGCCGCCTTGGCCGATGGTCAGGTAAAAGCGACTGTCGCCCTGGAGCGCCCTCTCACCGGCGTCAATAGCCTTACCGCCGTGGCCCTGCAAGCGGCCGACCCGCAAGCGTCGCCGGGGTCGGGCACGCCGGCTCCGGATAAAGTGGTCCCACAGCCGGCGGACCAGACGAGTTCTACGGTCGCCGCCGCCTTACCGCCTGTCGCGACACCATCCTCCGAATCCGATTCGACGACAGCGGCCAGCCCTCAAACGGCGCCGACAAACCCGTCCGCAAAGCCAACTACGGCGGTAAGTGCCCAAGAGCCGGTCGTGCAACCAGCGCAAACTGGTGTCCCTGCCGCCCCGGCCCAGCAAGGGCCTTTTACGGGTCTGTTGCTAGATGCGACAGCCCAGCCGGGCGCCCGGCCCAGCCTGGTGCCCACGGTGCGCACCCCTGGCGGCGACTTGGTGTACGGGCCGGCTACTGTCCAAAAAGAGGCGGCCATCCACGGCATGGCCGTATGGTTGCGCGCCGCGCCCGGCCCCGGCGACAACGACAAGTTGGGCGCCAAGCCCTTGCGCATTGCCGTCGAAGGGGTGCAGCGCGGCGGCAAATTGACCATTAGCCCGGCCTCGGCAGCCCAGATCCAGGCCGCCGACGACGGTTTCCTGGCCCAGTGCCGGGTGGGGGTTTTGTTGGGGCGCTAGGCCAGGGCGGAAAAGTCTTTGCTCAAAGCGCCTGGAAATCGCACTTTATACAGAGATAATACTTTGTGAGTCTGCTTAAATAGACCAATTCTGAGGAGATACAACCCATGCGGCGATTATTTCTGATCGCAATGCTGCTGGCCGGTGCGGCCCAGGGCGAGACTTTATTCGTCGATGTCAACAACCCCGAGGGCTTTGCGACCATTTCGGACGCCCTGCTCGAAGCCAGCGACGGCGATGTGATATTTGTCGCCGAGGGCTTCTATCCCGAGACCATCACCATCGAGCGCAATGTCTCTATCATCAGCCAGGGGACGTACGAAACGACCCTGATCAACGCCCAGGGTACCGGGGTGGTGGTCGGCGCCGAGGTCGATTCCAGCGCCGTGCTCGAGGGCTTCACCATCACTGCCAAAGGCGGCCACGGCGTCGACATGTCGAGTGGCGGCGGCCTGAGCATTGTGCGCAACAAGATCCTCAACTGCAGCGCCTACGGCGTCTTCGGCAACCGCTCGCTGGTGCTCATCCGGGGCAATATTTTCGAGGGCAACACCGCGGCCGCCTTTGAGTTGCGCAACGATTTGGGTTCTGTGGTCACCAATAATATAATCCAGGGGCATCCCGCCGGCATCAATACCGTGTATTTTAATACCCAGACCCCGGACACGGATCCGGCCCTATTCGCCAACAATATCGTCGCCAACAACGGCGGACTTGGCATCACGGTCATCAGCTCTTCGCCCATTATCCGCAACAATACCTTTTACGCCAATGCCAACTGGGCCATCTGGCTGCAGAGCACCACCGCCGAGGTCACCGCCAATATCATTGCCAACAATTCCTCGGGCATAAACAACCGGGTCGGCGCCGTGCCGATCATCGCCTACAACCTCCAATTTGACAATACCACGGAATTCGGCGGCGGCCTGGCCTCGGACGTGGGCGAGGTGACGCGCGACCCCAAATTTACCGATGCCCGCGACAGTGATTTCACCCTGGCCGAGGACTCGCCTGCCATTGACGCCGGTCTGCCCGGTGCCCAGCACGTCGATCCCGACGGCAGCCACAACGATATCGGCGCTTTCGGCGGCCCCTTTGCGGCTTTCTGGGCAACATCCTATACCGGCCCGGTAGTAACCAGTATCGAGGTGACGCCAACGCGGGTGCAGCAGGGCGGCACGGTCACGGTGCGCGCCTCGGGCACCACGGTCACGACGAGTGAATAGAGCAGAGTTATTTTTTGCCCCACGCGAGGTGAATAGCCAACGACATGGGTAGAAGGTCAATCATAGGCGCTCTGGGCGCCGTGCTAATACCGCTGGCCCTGGGCGCCCAGGAGCCGTCCATCGCCGGGGGCGAGTATTTTGTCGACCGCGATCCGGGCGCGGGCAACGGCACGCCGGTGAGTCCGGTGGTGGACACAGCCGCCCGCAGCGTCGAAGCGGAATTTTCCCTCGATGTCGCCGATCTGGCGTTGGGTTCGCACGTGGTATACGTGCGCTTCCGCGATGCCAACGGCGTTTGGGGGCGACCGCAGTCGCAGGCTTTTCGGGTGGATACGGCGGCGGGCCCCGACCCGGTGCCCGAAATGGCGGCGGGCGAGTACTTTGTCGATAGCGACCCGGGTGAAGGTAGCGGCACGGAGCTGCCGGGTACCTTCTCCGGCACGACGGGGGATTTCGATTTTGCCGTTGACAGCGCCGATCTGGCGTTGGGTTCGCACGTGGTGTACGTGCGCTTCCAGGACGCCGAGGGCATCTGGGGCCGCCCCAAGGCCGCCACTTTCCGCGTCGACTCGGCCGCCGGTCCGGCGCAAGTGCCCGAGGTTGTCGGGGCGGAGTATTTTGTCGATGTCGATCCCGGTCAAGGAAGTGGTACCCCCTTGCCGCTGACGGCTTCCGGCACGGTGGCGACGAGCGAATTGGATATTGATACGGGGTCGCTATCGTTGGGTTCGCACGTGGTCTATGTGCGCTTCCAGGACGCCAATCAGGTATGGGGCCGCCCTCAGGGTCAGGCCTTCCGCGTCGACTCGGCTGCCGGTCCCTCCCCCGTGCTCGAAATCGCCGCCGGGGAGTATTTCATCAACACCGACCCAGGCCAGGGCAACGCCACGCCTCTCCAACCTGAAGATGGCGGTTTTGGCGGCACCGACGAAATTGGCGGCGCTTCGTTTGCCACCGATGGTCTGGCGCCGGGGCGCCACGTGGTCTACACCCGCTTTCAGGATGCAGACGGTGTATGGGGTCGTCCCCAGGGTCAGTTCTTTACCATACAGGCGGATGTCGTCGATCCGGGTGACGCCGAATTTGTCATTGCCGCCGGCGAGTACTTTATTGATCGCGACCCGGGCGCGGGTCAGGCCTTTCCCCTGACCCCGACCGATGGCAGCTATGGCGGCGCCTTTGAGGATATGGTGGGCCAGATCGAAACCTTCGATTTGTCTATTGGCAGCCATACCGTCGGCGTGCGTCTGCAGGACCAGAACGGCACCTGGGGCCGGCTGCGCAGCGCCGAGTTTACCGTTGACGAGCCGCCCCCCGAACAACCCGAAATGAGCCTGGACGATACCGGACCGCACGACTTTGGCCAGCGCCGTGTTGACACCATGGTCGAGTGGACTTTTACGGTGAGCAACGCCAATGCCGCGCCCGATACGCTGAAAGTGCGTGCTATCCAAGTCAGCCCGCCCTACAGCGTCGACATCGAGGCTTTTGCACTGGCCCCGGGGCGCAGCCAGCGTGTCACGGTTATCTACTTTCCCACCGCGGAAGGCACCTTCAACCAGAACCTGGTCATCCAATCCAACGATACGCGCAACGCCCGTCTGGAAATTCAGCTGCAGGGCGAGGCTGTCCCCGAGCAACCGGCAATGACCCTGTCGGCGGCTACCGGCGACCACGATTTTGGCGCTGTGCGTCTGGGCGGCGATCCGGGCGCCTGGACGCTGGTGGTGGGCAACGAGGGCGTCGACACGTTGCGCGTGCTGGAAGTCAGTACGGAAGCGCCTTTTGCCGTAGTGGAGCCAGCCGCTTTCAATGTGCCCCCCGGTGCCAGCCAGGACGTAGGGGTGACGTACGGGCCCACGGAGGAAGGGGCGCAAAGCGGCAATTTGCACATCCGCTCCAACGACCCCGAACAACGCCAGGTCGATATCGCCCTGCGCGGCGAGGGCGTTGAATTTGGCGTGCCGGTGGCCGTTATCGCCACCCCGGAAGGCGACCAGTCGGGGTCGGTGACCATTGACTTCACTGTCACCGATGACGACGCTTCCGACATAACCCTGGCCTATAGCTTTGAAGTGGGCGGTACGCGTCAGGCGGCGACCCTGAGCCAGGGCAGTACTACCCTGACCAGCGCCGAATACGCCGATCAGATCTTGCAATTGGTATGGGATACAGACGCCGATCTGGGTGGCCAGGACGTGGTCGCCCGCTTTGTCCTGCTGATCACAGACGAAGGGCATCCGGACGGTACGCCGGCCTTTAGCGCCGACTTCCGGGTCGACAATAACCTGCCCCCTACCGCCGCTCTCACCGGCCCCGAAGGCGCAGTGGGACGCCAGATCGACCTGGCCTACAGCCTGACCGACACCGAGAGCGACCCTTTAAGCCTGGTCGGTGAGTACTCGATTGACGGCGGCTCGACCTGGCAACAGGCCACCATCCTCACCGAGACCGAGAATATCACCCGCTACGACGGCAGCATTCTGTGGGACGCCTTTGAGGATCTGCGCTACGGTTCTTTTGACGTGCGGTTCCGCCTGATCCCCAGCGACGCAGAGGCCGGCGAGGCCGGCGAGGCCGCCGTACGCGTCGTGCACTGGGTGGGCGATTACGACGGCGACCAGGTAATCGGCTTTGAGGATTTGACTTTGTTCCTGGCCGCCTGGACCAGCAGTCCCAGGGATATCAATGCCGATATCGGCCCGGCCAGCGGCCCGGTCCCCGACTTGCAGCCTGCCTTCGACGGGGCGATCGATTTTGAGGACGTGGTCGTCCTCATTCAGATGTGGAACTGGTCCATCGATCTGTACCCGGCGGCAAAAGTGGCCCAGTCCGATATCGACAGCGGCCTGTTGGCCCTGTCCTCCGAGTCGCAGGGAGACGGGGTCCGCGTCGATCTGACCTTGGGCGCCGGGCCGCTGTTGGCCGCCGCCTTGGAAGTGGGATACGATCCGCACGCCTGGGAATTGGTGCAGGTGGAAGCCGGGACCGGTTTTGGCGGTCAGGCCCTAGTGCTGGAGCGACCGCGCCGGCCCGGTCAGGTCGCCGTCCAATTGGGCGGTCTGGGTGAATTGCCCGGCCCCGGCCAGCCCCTGGTACATCTCCATTTTGCGCCCATCGGCGCCGGTGGCGACGGCCTCGAAGTGCAGTACGATCTGCGCGGCGCCGGCGGCCAGCCCCTGGGATCGGGGTGGGCTCGGGAGCGCATAAGGGCGGTCCCTGAACAGTTTTTCCTCGGGACCAATACCCCCAATCCCTTCAACCCCGAAACCCAACTCGACTACGGTCTGGCTCTGGCGGCGGCGGTGGAATTGAAGATCTACGATGTCCTTGGCCGCCCGGTCCGCACCTTGGTCGGAGAGGGGACCCAGCAGCCGGGTTACTATCGGACAGCATGGCAGGGCCGCGACGACCAGGGGCGGCCCGTAGCTTCGGGCGTATACCTATACCGTTTGCTCGCCCTGCCACTGGACGGAGGACCGGCGCAGATCCAGACGCGCCGCATGTTGCTATTGCGCTAGGCGCTGGTATGAAAACCCTTCGTGGTGCCGGGCAACGGGCCCGACGGTTTTGGAGCCGCTGTAAAAGTTGAATCTAATTGCGGAATTTGTCGAAATGAATCCAGGGAGCTCGTCATGATTTACCGCCTACTCTCGTTACTCGCCGTTGTTTTTCTGGCCGGCGGTTGCGGCTCAACGGCGCCGGCCTGGCACGGCGGCTTTCTCGATAGCCTGGACGATTATTACGACCAGGGCACGGGCGGGGGGGCGACCAAATCGGCCGCCGACAAAAACGCCAAGATCGCCCTGGTGGGCTACCGCGAAGGGATCCAGGTCGATAATATAACCGAAGACAAATTGAAATCGGTGACGGAAAACGGCAACGAGCTGGTCGTCGAGGTCTTCACCAGCAAGGGCGTCGAGACCATCACCGGCACCGTACCCCCGGGGACCTTCATCGCCCAGAGCTGGCAACATCCCAGCGGCACCTGGTGGTCCTACGCCACCTTTCCCAAGTCGGGCCAGGAGCGTCGCATTGAAGAAATGCGCGACCGCCGCCTGGGGTCGGCCCGGTTGCGCTCGATAATCCCGGGCTGGGCCCAACTCACCAAGGGCGAGCGCCAGAAAGGCATGCGCCTGTTGGCCGCCGAGGGGTTGGGGCTGGTGGGGTTGGCGACCTTTGTCATTTTGCAGGCCGATTACGAAGACCGCCGCGATCGAGTGCGCGGAGACGGCCCCAACGCCCGCGACGATCGTCAGTACTACGATGACTGGGCCAATCGGTTCTATTGGGGATCGGTGGCTTTCGGCACCCTGGCCGGGGCCACCTATATCTACAGCCTGGTCGACGGCATCACCCATATCCCGCCGACCTACCAGTTATTGTTGAGCAAGACCCACGTGCAGCCCATGCCAGCCGGTCTGGCTTTGGCCTTCCGCTACGAGCTGGACTGAGGAATAGACCTTAGATGAGCAGGACAGCAAACCACTTCTACACATGGGGCCGCCTCTGCTTGGGGCTACTGGTCTCTGTAAGCACCTGGCAATGCGGCGGGCCCACCGGCGGCGACGACAACCCGGTGCTGTCGGTGACGCCGCTGACGCTGGATTTTGGCGATACCCGCACTAGCCTCTCCTTCACCATTACCAACGCCGGCAGCGGCACCCTCGACTTTTCCGTCCAGGTGCCCTCTGAAGGCTGGATCAGTCTGAGCCAGACCAACGGCATTGCGGTCAACAATCCGGTCGCGGTGGAGGTGCGCATCGACCGGGAAAAAGCCCCCACTGGTACGCAGGAAGTCAAATTGGTCGTCACCGGGGCTCTGGGGGCCCGCCAGGAAATCACCCTGAGGGCGTTGATCAGCCGCCCGGCCGTGCTGTCGGTCTCCCCCACTACGCTGGTTTTTGGCGAAACGTCCAGCCAGCAACAGGTCACCCTGCGCAACGACGGTGGTGAGGCCCTAAACTGGCAGGCCGCCTCGGCCCAGGGCTGGATCAGCACGGCCCCGCAAAGCGGCTCCCTAGCCCCGGGCGACCAAGCGGCCGTCACCGTCACCATAGACCGCACCGACCAACCTTCCGGCGATATCCAGGGTAGCGTCGACTTTACTTCGGGTGGGGGTTCCAAGACAGTAGTGGTACAGGCGACCATCCCCAATTTGCCGCGGCCCTCGGTATCCCCGGCGTCGCTGGATTTTGGCACTTCCCAGGAACGCCTTTCGGTCGAATTGCGCAATATTGGCGGGGCCGTGCTCGAATGGACGCTGGAGGTGAGCGACGCCTGGATCCAACCTACCGATACAGACGGCTCGGTGCCGGTGGGCGATACGCGATTGGTCTTTATCGATGTCAGCCGCCAGGGCCTCGAACCGCAGGCCTACCAGGGTTCGGTCACTTTTCGCTCGGTGGGGGGCGACGCGGTGGTCGATATCTTCATGCGGATCTCGGACGAGCCGGTGCTGGAACTCTCGGTTGAAAGCCTCGATATCGGCATTGAGCCCTCTTTTGATTTCAGCGTCGTCAACGCCGGCAGCGGCGATCTAATCTGGGAGATCAGCGAGAGCGAGGATTGGCTCGAACTCGACCGACTGCAGGGCGCCACGTCTGCGGTGCCGCAGGTGATTAACGGTACTATTGCCCGCCTAGGGCTGCCCGCCGGCGAGTACTCGACCAATATCCGCGTCGAATCCAACGCCGGCTCGGCGGCGCTGCCGCTGACCATGACCGTGCCCGAGCCGGGCGTGGCCATAACCAGCGGGCCTCGCCAGGGCGAAACGGTCGGCAGCGACGCAGTGACCTTCGAATTCGAGGCCCGCAATACCTACGGCGCCACCGAGCTATCCTTCCGGCTCGGCGACGGCCCGTGGAGCGAATGGGGCAATGAGACGACAGCGCGCTTTGAGAATCTGGAAGAAAGCGCCCTGGCCGGAGACCATTCGTTCCAGGTGCGTTCGCGCGCCGATGCCGGCCAGTCGCAACCACTGACGCGCACATTTACCGTAGACGCGGTGACGGGTCCGGCGCTGCGCTTTGCCAAGCTCCAGCCGGTGGAAAACGGCGCCACCGTCGAAGTGGCGGTAGTGGCCGAGGATGTGGCTAATTTGCTCGGTGCCCGGATCGCCTTCGACTACGATCCGGCCAAGCTCGAGCTGCAAAACGTTGCAGCCCCCGACCAGTTCTGGAGCGCCAACGGCGGCCAGGTGGTACAGCTGCCGCACGAGGACGACAGCCCTGCTGGCCGCCTTGATCTGTCGGTGCTCGTGCCCGGCGGCCGCAGCCAGGCCGGGGTCAGCGGCACGGGGGCTATTGCCGTGGTGCGCTTTAGAGCCCGACAAGCGGGCGTCGCCTTGTTGACCTGGCGGCCTGAAGCGGCGTTGCGCGATACGGACGGGGAGCCCCTGGCAGCCGATAGGGTGGACGGCAATCTGACCATTGAATAATCCCCGGGCCAAGGAGGACTGTATGTTCCGCTTGCTATTGATCCTGGCGCCCTTTCTCGGCGCCCTGGAAATTGCTGCCGAGCAACCCTGCTATTGGGAGCGCCCCGAGCCCATGGCCCGCCACTTCGTTCTCGTTGTCGACGGCAGCGGCAGCATGGCCGGCGAGCCGCTGCGACAAGCCGTGGCCGGGGCCCAGGGCTTCGTCGATCAGTTGCGGCCGGGCGATCGGGCCGCAGTGGTGGCCTTTGACAGCGATATCTATTTGCTGCAAGAGCTGACCCAAGATCGCGCCAAACTCAAAAATGCTCTGCAAGCGGTAGAGGCCAGAGGTGCCACAGTCCTGTACGACGCGGTGGCCCGGTCGGCCGGATTGCTGCTGGAGGAAAAAGGAGCGCGCATCGTCGTATTTTTGACCGACGGCCGCGACACCGGCAGCCAGTTCACCCTCGACAATATTCAGAGCATGGGGCTGTCGGAGGGCTTCTTCATCTACGGCATTGGCCTGGGCGAGGTCGATCAGGACGCCCTGCGCCATTTCACCAAAGCCACCGGCGGCATCCTCGAAACCACCGACGACCCGCAGGCCCTGTCGGGGCTGTACCAGCGGGTGCTGGCCGACTTTTACCAGCGCTACGGCGATCCGGCGGCCCAGGGCGGGGCCTACGCCGTTCGCTCGCTGCCTTCGGGCCGGCCGGTGCGTCTAGGCGGTGAGATGATTGGTCGCACGCCGCTCAAAGTGGACAACGTGCCGCCGGGCCAGTACGAGGTGGAAGTGGTATTCGAGCGCGGCGTCTGGACTTGCCAGACCCCGGCCCAGGGCGACAGCCGCACCATGGTCGACGCCCGCGAGGACGATTTGGGTCACGATTTGTGGGTGGTGTCGCGGCCGCACGGGGCGGCGGTCTTTCTCGATGGGACTTACGTCGGCTCGACGGCTTTGGCGATTGCGAAGAATGACTCGGCGGGCTGGGGCCAGCGCGTCAAAGCCGACCCCCGCCAGTTGCGCATCCCTCTGGTTCCTCCCGGCGAGCATCAGTTGCGTTTGTTGACCATGGCGGATTTTGACTTTGGCGTCGGCCAGGAGCTCACCCTCGACGTCGATATGGGTGGCGACGAGCGCGTGCTCATGGTCAACGTGCTGGCCGGCAAGGCCGAGTCCGACGATGGCACGGTCGTGCGCAAATCGGCCGGCGACAAGGTGCGCGATATATTCGACCAGCTCGAATCGGAAACCGGGGCCCTGGACAAGGAGCGGGGCCGCTGAGGATGCCCCCGCCCCATCTAAACAGCCCCGTCCCCACTGCCGCCCCGCACAAGGCGAGCGGATCGACTCCAAAGGGGCACCATCCGCATCAGGCTCAACTACACTGGAATTCGCCCGGAAGATCCGCAACTATACGCGATTTATATCGAGCTGGCCACCGGGTATAACAATGTCTCAGACCGGCACTAAGACGGCTTCTTGATACCCAATTTGCGTATCCGACTGCGCAAGGTCGCCTGGTGTTTACCGAGAATGGCGGCGGCGTCCCGGATCACCCAGCCGGTTCTATCCAATACTTTCAGGATATAGCGGCGTTCGCTTTCTTCCAGACTTACCAGTTCTTCGTCGCCGTTCTCGATTCCAAGCGTTTCGCCCAAGCCCAGGGCGATGTCCCGGACCCGGATGGTCTGGTCGCGGCATACCACTACGGCGCGCTGGATTACGTGCTCCAATTCGCGCACATTGCCGGGCCAATTGTAGTTTTCGAGCAGCCCCAAGGCCCGTTCATCGATAGCGACGACGGACTTGTTGAGATGCGCCGCCTGGGTCGCCATAAAATAGTGGGCGAGTTGTCCCACGTCCTCCCGGCGCTGGCGCAGGGGGGGCAGCGAAACGGGAAATACCTGCAAGCGAAAAAACAGGTCCTGACGGAAGCGACCTTCCTCGACCATGCGGTCCAGGTCGCGGTTGGTGGCCGCGATCACCCGCAGGTCCGTCGCAATCGGGGTCGAGCCGCCGACGCGCTCGAATATCCGCTCTTCGTGCAAATGCAAGAGTTTGACCTGGGCCTCGAGGGGCATATCGCCGATTTCGTCGAGTAACAGGGTCCCGCCCTGGGCCAATTCGACTTTGCCCAGCTTGCGGGCGGTCGCTCCGGTAAAGGCGCCTTTCTCGTGGCCGAATAGCTCGCTTTCCACCAGCGCCTCGGGGATGGCGCCGCAGTTGATCTGGATAAAGGGCCCGTCCTGGCGCGGGCTCAGGCTGTGGACCAGGCGCGCGGCCAGCCCTTTCCCCGTTCCCGTCTCGCCCAGGATCAATACCGTCAGGTCCGATGCGGCGACGTTGGCCAACTGGTCGAGGGTGGCGTGCAGGGGTGCGCTCTGACCGACGAATTCGCCGCCCGGTCCCCGCAGGGCTTCCTGCAGGGCTTTGATGCGCAGATCTTGCGTTATCTGCAGGGCGATGGAGACCGGCGCTGAATAATTGAGATCGCGGTCGACGGCTCTGACCTGGAAGATGTATTCACCTTCGGGCAGATCGGCGTAGGCGATCTGCCCCTGGCGGGTGGCCAGCCAATCGGTCTCCAGCCCTTCGAGCCGGTATATATAGACCAGCCCCTGGGATCCGGTGCCGGCGCTGTGGCCGCCGAATTCGATTTGCACCACGCCCCGGCTCCGCACCAGTGTCAGCTCTGCGGCAGGCGGGTAGACCTGGTCGGCCACCACCCGCAATAATTCTACCTGCGGCGGCCGGTCTTGCCTGCGGTAGCGGACCAGGCCCTCTTCGGTGGCCAGCCATACGGCCCCTTCCCGGTCCTGTACAATGGCGAGGACCATGCCATTGGGTAGGCCGTCGGCCAGGGTCAGGGTTTGAAAGACCAGGCCATCGAAGCGACAGACGCCCAGCCCCCGGGTGCCGATCCACAGATGCCCCTTTTGGTCCTGGTACAAGGCGGTGGTGCGGTCGTACAGCAGGCCGTCCTGGCGAGTATAGCGCTGGAAGGTCTCGCCGTCGTAACAGGCCACACCCGCCCCGTCGGTGGCGATCCACAGTCGGCCCTGGTCGTCTTCGAGCAGGGCCTCGATCTCTTCGTTATCCAACTCGACCCCCAGGCTGACCGCGGTGAATATCCCGTCTTCTAGATAGCCCAGACCGCCGTCGGCCCCACCGAACCAGAGCCGACCCCGGCGGTCTTTGAGGATGCAGCGGATCTCGTCCTCCACCAGGCCGTCGGCCCGTTGCATGGGGTGGAAGGTCGCTCCGTCCCAGCGGTAGGCCCGATCGCCGCCGGTGGCGATCCACAGCGGCCCATCGTCGGCCTGGACCAGGGCCCGGCCGAAATTGTCGCCGTAGCGTTCTGGCCCCTCAACCGGGAGTACTTCTTCCCAATTCCGGCCGGTGAAGCGGTAGACGCTGCCTTCGTAGTTGACCATCCACAATTGACCCTGATCGGTTTCGACAAAAACCCGGGCTGTATTATCCCATTCGTTGGCGATCGGGTAATTGCTAAAGGTCTGGCCGTCCCAGCAGCTTACCGCCAGCTGGGTGCCCATCCACAGGCGTCCGTCCGCCGCTTCATACAGACCGTAGATATCGGTACTGGCCAGTCCGTCCGCCGTGGTGAATACCCGGCACAGAGGGCGCTCGTACAGGCAGACACCGCTACCCGAGGTACCGCACCACAGGTGCCCGTCACGGTCGAGGGCCAGGGCCAATACGCCGGAATCGGGCAACCCGCCATCTGTGTCCATCTCGACCATTTGCCGGCCGTCCCAACAGCTCAGGCCGTGGGGGAAAGTCGCCACCCACAGCCGTCCTTCCCCGTCGGCTAGCATGGCTTCGGGCACGCTCTCCTTTAAGGGCACGGACGCAAAGGCGATCAGGTCGGGGTCCGGGGTATAGTGCAGAAAGCGGGCGCCGGCGGCCCAGATACGCCCCTGGCCGTCTTCGTACAATTGGGTGATTCCCTCGTCCTGGATGCCCTGCTCGGGACCCAAGCGCTGGAAAGTCCCCGCCTGGTAGCAGGACAGCCCTTTATCCGGACCCCTGACCCGTCCGGAGCACAGCCACATCCGTCCCCGGCTGTCCGGCAACAGACTCGACAGGCTCGTGAAAGGCTTGGCGGCGGCATCCGCCCAGGAGGTCCAGGTAGCGCCGTCGCCGCAGCCGATGCGCCACTGCCCCACCGTCCAAAATTGGCCGGCCCCATCCTGGCGCAACAGGACCACGGCATCGCTGGGCAGGCCATCGGCCCGGGTATAAGTGGTCCAGGTCTGTCCGTCGAAGTGGGCCAGGCCCAGGCCGGGGCTCCCGTCATCGCGTCCCGTACCCACCCATAGATCCCCCCGCCGGTCGACCAGCAGGGCCAATACCCCGTTGAAAGGGAGCCCGTCGTCGACGGTATAAAAGCGCAGAACACCGCCGTCCATGCAGGCCAGCCCGTCTTTAGTGCCCATCCATAAGCGGCCCTGCGGATCGGCGGCCAGGGCCCGCACCGTGGGCGAGGGCAGGCCATCGGCCCAGGAAAAGGTGCGCCAGTCGCCGCGTCGGGTACCGGGCCCCAGGACCGAGCGCTGCCCGGACCCGGTCGGCGTCGAATAATGCCCGAATTGGTAGACCAGGGGCGATCCGTCGCCCAGGAAGTCCAGGCGCCGCCCCCATTCGACCAATAGTCCTCGCCAGTTCGCGTCGTGGCGCAAAGTCCGCTGCAGCGGTGCCACCTGGTTCGGGTTTTCCAGGGCGAAGAGGCGGTTGAGGACATCGGACGGGGCCGAGGACCGTTCGTCTTCAGTCCCGGAGTGCAGGCCGTGGACGTCGAGGGCGGGGGCAAAATGCCGATCGTATGCGGCGGCCAGATCGTCCATGCGGTCGGGAGGGCCCCACAGGGACAGCCGTGCTAGAGTGGTCATGGGTAGTTTATTGCGGGCGCGGTTTATTACAGGGTGAATGTGGCTCGGGTGATCTTTCTGTGGGTATGACGATAGGCCGTGAAGAGGATGCGTCAAGTTCGTAGCGGCCTTGACAGATGCCATCCATGCCCGCACACTGGTCCCATGGCACAATTAATCGTCAGGAGACCGTCGCCAAACTCAAAAAGCGGGCGACTCTGGTCCGGCCCGTGGGCCGTCTGCCGGTCACGCGGGACCGGCCTCACATTATCTGTCGCTGCAAAGCAGCCAACCTGAGATTTCAGCATGGCTGAGGCCAGCCCAGTGATAATCAGGATATATACGGCGCTAGTTCTGGTCCTGGCCTGCAGGGATGCAGCCCCTGCCTGGACACCTCTCCTTTCGAGCCGCCAGACGTCTTTAGCGGTAAAAACGGAATTTCTAAACAACAAAGTACAACAAGCTTCCGACCATTTTCTCGTCCGTGAATCCAAAATCCGCGGGAGATTCCCCACGACGACAGAAAACGGCCAGGTAAAATTCCAAAATTGGCTTACCTGGTTCTCCGGCTTTCCCGGGGGTGAGGCCTGGTATCTCTACTTCTTAACCGGCAGGGAGGATCTATTAGCGGCGGCTGAATGGCAGACTGACTGGATAAGTCAATACGCGAATATCGATAATACCCACGATATGGGCTTTTTGTTTTCCCCCACCTGTGCAACGGCACGAACCTATGCTGAGACCAGGGCAAACCGCAATTGCTCATTGGCGGCCGCCGATAAACTGGTCGAACGGTTCCTGGCCCAGCCCATGTTCATCCCCTCCTCGGGCTCAGTATCGCAGAATACGCTACGCGGCAGGATGATAATCGATACGCTCATGAACCTTAAACTGCTCTATTGGGCAGCGGCCGAAACCGGCGACGGCAAATACCTCGATATAGTCCGAGCCCACTTGGAAACAGCTATAAAATACAACGTCCGGCACGATGATTTCTCCTCTTTTCAAGAGGTCTTATTTGACGAGGAGACCTGGCAGGTGACCCGGCAAGGGAACCACCAGGGTTTACACGACGGATCGACCTGGGCCCGCGGGCAGGCCTGGGGGATTTACGGTTTTGCCGAAGCCCACGGTCAGTTTGGCGATATTCGCTATTTGGAATTGTCCGAGAAAATGCTCGGGTACTACAGGTCCCACACTCCTTCCGATCTCATTCCCAATTGGGATCTCAGCCTGATCGGGGATCACGACAAGGATTCGTCGGCCGCCGTTGTCGTAGCCTCTGCTTTGTTCATACTGGCGGAAAACACTACCGGTCTGGCGTCCCGAGGCTATATCGAACTGGCCCTGAGATTATCCGATATCCTGCTACAGGACTTCTTCTTCACGGCATCGCAGCGGACCCCCGAAGACGGAACGCTGCTGCGGCAGACCTATTTCCACGGCGATGCCATCGGCAACGATAGGGAACAGTTTCCAAACGGACAGGGCATAGAAGAATCGATGCCCGTCGGCGACTATTACCTGGCCGAACTCCTCTTCAAGTTGAGTCGCCATTTCGCAGCCCTGGCCCCACGTGGACAAAGTGAAATTCGCATCATCAGGGGTTTCCGGAATCCCTTTCCCGCAGGGACGGCTGCAGATATCCATCTGTCCGCCCCCTCTCCTTTGAGGGTCGATGTCTATAACCTTCTTGGGCCAGAGAATAAGAACACTGGTCGTGGACGAATTGCGCGAGGCCCCCATGCGTGTGTCCTGGGATGGCCGGGACCACCAGCGCCGCAAGGCGGCGGCCGGAGTTTATCTAATCGTGTTCACCAGCAGGGACGACACCAAAACCGTTAAATTGGCACTTGTGCATTAGGCCGTGTCAGAAAACCGGACGGTGGGGGCGGTAGCGGCCCAATTGCGCGCCTCCTGTTATATGGGCAGTTATCCCTGTTTTACCGACCAGGCGGTGGGGTTCCACTGCGCTAAAAGCATAGATGCCCACTAACGGCCGAAACACTCGACCTGCCGGCCACATATCCTCGAACCCGTCGGTCTGGTGGCGGATCCTCAGGGCGAATTCGTGCTAGAGTTTCCTCCTCTCATTGCCCCAATAATCCTGCCAGCTCCCGCCTTCTCCTCCCCTGCCCAATCCGCTCGCTGATAATCGCCCCGCGCTGTCTCCTCACTCGGTGCGCCCCCGCCCCCTCACGCGAAGTCAAAATCCGGTACTGATCGTCCACCACCTCAATAGCGCAACAATTGTCCAGGGCAATGCCCAAATCACCGGTGCGCCGAATCATGGCCTCAAAGCTTTTGTCGCGCTGCTCGCCGTCGTAATGGGGACAGCTCAGGGCGTTGATCAACCCCAGACCGCGCACCCGGACATAATCCCAGTCGTCGGGGTCGTAAAAAGACATCGAATCGGAATGCCCCCAATCGAACCAGCACAGGCAGCCGGCGCTCAAGCCCGACATCACGGTGCCTTTGCGGTACGCCTTTTCCAATAAGGCGTCGACACCCAAATGGCGCCAGCGCCGCATCATTTTAAGGGTATTGCCACCGCCCACGTATATCAGATCAGCCTCTCGTATCAACTGGGCAATGCGGCGCTTGGACGGCGTTTCGCGGATAAGGTAGAGGACCTCGCAATCGCAGCCCAGCGCCGAATAGGTGGTGCGGAAAATATCCCAATACTCGACCGAGTCGGTCGTAGCGGTGGGAATGAATAAAGCCCGGGGCCGGCGTTGGCCGGTGAGGCGGATGACGGCTTGGTCAATGGCGCGGGTCTCGCCTGCGCCGAGGCTGCCACCGCCAATAGCGACAATTTTTCCCATAAGTGCATCCTTCCGTGTGTTTACTTGACACTGTGATAGACTGAAAGTAGCCTTAAATTGCTCGACTGACCACCGACTAAGAGACGACATACCGGCACCCAGTCCTGTCTGCGGGCGAGGAGACAAAGGGCCTTTTTTTTGCCCAATTCATAGCCGCCAACTGGCAGATCCCAGAATAATGGGTACATTCAAATACTTATATTTAGACCTATCACTATAATCAATCGCCAACCATGCCAAGCCAATCCACCACCGACAAACCAACGCAAGCGCCCCCGCCGGATAAAACGGCCAAAGGGACCCAACGGCCGCAGCCGAACGAAAAGGCCAGACGGTCCCGGCGCCGTCGGCCGCCCAGGTCTGCCAAAGCCAACGCGTCCACCAAGTCCAGTGGGGCCGCCCAGCCCACCAAGCCCCAGCAGGCGCCGTCGGCCCAACCCGCCAAGCCCAGGGCCACCGATACCGACCTGAAGGCCCTGCTGCCCCGCTGCATGCTGCAGGATCGGGTGCGTTTGGCCCGGCAGTTGCGCCAGGCCAAGCAGCGCGGCGGCCTCAAGGACCAGGACCGCCAGCGCCTGGAAGAGCAGGCCCGCAAATCGGTCCAATTGCTCGACCGTCGTCGTCTGGGCAAGCCCAAGATCACCTACCCCGACGAATTGCCCATTGCTGCTTGCAAGGACGAAATCCGTCAGGCCATTGAACAACACCCGGTGATCATTATTGCCGGCGAGACCGGCTCGGGCAAGACCACCCAACTGCCCAAGATCTGCCTGGAAGCCGGGCGCGGTATAGAGGCCAAAATTGCCTGCACCCAGCCGCGCCGGGTAGCGGCCCTGTCGGTATCGCGCCGCATTGCCAGTGAACTCGACGCGGTATGGGGCCGCGAAGTGGGCTGCAAGATCCGCTTCCAGGACCAGACTGCGCCCGAGACCTATATAAAGATGATGACCGACGGCATGCTGCTGGCCGAAATTCAGCAGGATAGACGGCTGCTCGAATACGATACCATCATTGTCGATGAGGCCCACGAGCGCAGCCTCAATATTGATTTTCTCTTGGGGTATTTGAAAGTGTTGCGGCAGCAGCGGCCCGATCTCAAAATTATCATTACCTCGGCAACTATCGATACCGAGGCCTTTTCCCAGGCTTTTGACGGGGCGCCTATCATAGAAGTCTCGGGGCGCGTCTTCCCAGTGGATGTGCACTACTGGCCGCTCGAAGAAATGATGGGCAACCGCGGCGACTATACCTTTGTCGACGCTTCTATCGAGGCCGTCGAACAGGTGCTGGCCGAATCGGACCGCGGCGATATTTTGGTCTTTATGCCCTCGGAGCGCGATATCCGCGAAACGCGCGAACGGCTGGAGGGCCGGCGTTTTAGAAACGCCGAGGTAGTGCCGCTCTTTGGCCGCCTCACCGCCGCCGAGCAGCAGCGGGTCTTTGCCCCCAAGGGGCCGCGCCGTATTGTCGTGGCCACCAATATCGCCGAGACCTCGCTGACGATCCCCCGGGTCCGCTACGTCATCGACCCCGGCCTGGCCCGCATCTCCCGCTACAACCCCCGCACCCAGACCCAACGCCTGCCCATTGAACCCATTTCGCAAAGCAGCGCCAACCAGCGCAAAGGCCGCTGCGGCCGGGTTGAGGGCGGTATCTGTATCCGTCTCTACAGTGAAGAAGAATTCCAGGCCAAACCCGAATATACCCAGCCCGAGATCCAGCGCGCCAATCTGGCCGATGTGATTCTGCGCATGCTGGCCCTGCGCCTGGGCGCGGTGGAGACCTTCCCTTTTATCGATCCGCCCAAACTCCAGGCCATTCGCGGCGGCTATCAGTTATTGGAGGAATTGGGCGCCCTCGACGCGGACAAACACCTGACGCGCTTGGGGCGCTCTATGGCCCGCCTGCCCATTGCCCCGACGGTATCCCGCATGCTGCTGCAGGCGCAGGAGGAAGGGGCCCTGAGCGAAGTGTTGGTTATTGCCGCGGCCATCAGCATTCAGGACCCGAGGGAGCGCCCCCTGGAGCAGCAGGAAGAGGCCGACCAGATGCACAAGCCCTTCCAGCACCCCGACTCCGATTTTCTCGCCTTCCTGAATATCTGGAACGCCTACCACGACCAGTGGGACCAGCTGCGCACCCAGAGCCAGATGCGCAAATTCTGTCGCCAGCACTTTCTCTCTTTTATGCGCATGCGCGAATGGCGCGATATCTATGCGCAACTGAGCAGCACCCTGCGCGATATCGGCGGCTTCAGGCTCAATAAGCAGCCGGCCGAATACGAGGCCATCCACCGCAGTCTGCTGTCGGGCCTGTTGAGCAATATCGCCCTTAAAAAAGAGCATAATTTTTATCAGGCGGCGCGCAGCCGCGAAGTGATGATTTTCCCCGGCTCGGGGTTGTTTGAGCGCAAGGTTAAACGCCCCTCGGCCAATAGCAAGGGCGGGGCCCAGGCCGAGGATAACTCGAAGACACCGGCCTGGATGATGGCCGCCGAAATGGTCGAGACCTCGCGGCTGTTCGCCCGTACGGTGGCGCGGATACAGTCCAGCTGGTTGCCCGATCTTGGCGAGCATCTTTGCCGCTCGTCTTATAATGAACCCTTCTGGAACGCTCGTTCGGGGCGAGTACTGGTGCGCGAGCGGCTCAGTTTGTACGGCCTGGAAGTACTGGTGCGCAATGCCCCGTACAGCCGCGTCGATCCCAAGGCGGCGACAGAGATCTTTATCCGCGAAGCCCTGGTGGGCGATGAAATCAGGGCGAGCCATCCCTTTCTCGAACACAACCGCAAGCTGCGCGACAAAATTGAGACCTGGCAGACCCGCCAGCGCAGCTACGACGGTTTCGATGTTGATCAGGCGTTATTCGAATTTTATCAGCGCCATCTAGACGAGGTCTCGTCGGTGCACGATCTCAACCGTCTGATCAAAGACAAGCGGGGCGAGAATCCCCGCTTTCTCTTTGCCGACGAAGACGAACTGTTGGACGGCCGCGACACCCAGCTCGACCGCCAGGCTTTCCCCGACCAGCTGAAACTGGATGGCCAGGTGCTGCCCCTCGAATACGCCTACAAGCCCGGCCAGGAAGAGGACGGTATCACCGTTAAAATGCCCTACAAGCTCATCCACGCCATCGATCCAGAAGTACTGGACTGGCTGGTCCCGGGCCTGTTGGAGGAAAAGGTGATCTGCTTGTTGCGGTCGCTGCCCAAGACGTTGCGCAAGACCCTGGTGCCCATTCCGCAGACGGCGCGCCATATTGCCGCCCATATGCGGCCGATGCAGTCGTCCTTTTTGGCCTCCCTAGCTGCCTTCCTGCAAAGCGAGTACCGGCTGACGGTCAAGCGCGGCGATTGGAAGATAGACGCCCTGCCCGACCATTTGCGCATGCGCATTGCCGTCCAGGGCGACGAGGAAAAAACCCTGGTGGCCGGGCGCGAATTGTCCGAGTTGGTAGGTCGGCTGGAAAAGCACGATACCCCGGTCGAACTAGACGCCTGGAAGAAGGAAGCCGGGCGCTGGGAACGGAACGGGGTCGAGCGCTGGGATATGGGCGACCTGCCCGAAATGGTGCAGGTGGCCGATGTCAGCGGCGTACCCCTGTACGGCTTTCCGGGGCTACAGCACAGCGCCGAAGGGGTCGATGTGCGCCTGTTTAAAAGCCGCGATGAGGCCGAAGTCGCCAGTCGGGTTGGTCTGTTGCAGCTGTATGGCCTGACGCTGGGCGCCGAGCTGGCCTGGCTACAGCGGGAATTGCAGGAGCTGTCGCACCTCAAGGATCTGTACCGGTCCCTGGGCACCGTGCAGGAATTCAAGGCCGATGCCTTCGCCCACCTGGAGCAGTACCTGTTTCACCGCGAGCCGATCCTGCCGCTGCACGAGGCGGCTTTTACCAAAGGCTTGGAGCAGGCCCGGACCCGCCTGAAAGGGCTGGGCGCCCGCTTTGTCGAACAGATCGAAAATCTGCTCCAGCTCAGGCGCCAGATCACCCTGTGCAAACGCCCCTACCCCACCCTCAGCGACGATGTCGAACGTCTGGTGCCCAAAGGCTTTTTGTTGCATACCCCCCATATGCGCCTCCCCCATCTGAGCCGCTATCTGCGGGCGGTTTTACTGCGCGCCGAGCGCGTTCAACTAGACCCCAGAAAAGACGCCCAACGGGCGGCCCAGATCGAGCCCTACCACGACAAGGTCACGGCCCTGCTTAAAGAAGAGTTGCCGCCCGGCTCGCCGCGTCGGCTCGCCGTTGAGGAATTCCGTTGGATGGTGGAGGAGTTTCGCGTCTCGGTCTTCGCCCAGGAATTGGGCACGGACCATCCCATATCGGCCAAGCGGCTCGATAAAAAGCTGGAAGCCCTCGAGCACCTGGCCTAAAGCGATGGTACGGGTGCTGCTATTCGATCTCTGCGATACCCTGGTGCGCACCGCCGGGGTCAAAGCCCTACTCAATTTACCGGGTCTGGAAGCGGGCCACGACGAAGCCTCGCTGACGGCGTGGTTCCAGGACAATCCGGTTTTTTTCGCCTATGAGAAAGGCCAGGTCACTACCGAGCAGTTCCTGGCTACTTATCGCCGGCTGGGCGTGACGGCATCCCCTACCGAGCTGGTGTCTTGGCACGAGGCGCTTATTTTGCATGAGATAGACGGCATGCCCCGGCTGCTGCAGGACCTGTACGGCCGCTATCCCCTGTACGTCCTGTCCAACAACAACCCGCTCCTGTGGCGCGGCATCCAGCGGGTCAGTCCCTCACTCCGCTTTTTCCAGGACGTATTCCTCTCACACCGGATCGGGCTGCTCAAGCCCGATCCAGCGGCTTTCCATTACGCCCTGGAGCAGATGCGCTGCCCGGCCGGGGAGGTTGTGCTAATAGATGACAACCCGCAGGTGGTGGCGGCGGCCCGGGCTCTGGGGATGGGGACGGTGCACTTTGCCACCGCCGAGCAGGCGAGGGCCGAGCTGGGGCGGCTGCTGGCGGATTGATGGCCGGTGTTTCTTAGTCCGGGCGCTCGGTACTGGGTTTGGCCCCCGGCCCCGGCAGGTGGGCTTTGGCGCCGCCGCTGGCCTCTCCGTCTAGCAGGGCGTCGAGATTGTCGTAGGGGTAAATGGTGGGGGCCTGCGATGCCATCAGGCCGCCGGTATCGGCGGTGGGTCCGTAAGTACTGTACACATCCCGGTCCAATACGCGCAATAAGGTGGTGAGCTGGCCCCGGTGGTGGGCACTGTGGGTCATGCGTCGCACCATTACCCAGGCACGGGTCCGCCGCACTTCGAAAAAGCCGATCTCTTCTTCCCACCAGGCCGTCGTTTGTCGCTTCAGGGCTTCCAGACGCTTGCCCGAGTCGTCGGCGTAGCGGCGGATGAATTCCAGCCGCGCCTCCTTTTGCGGCAAGGGCGGGGCCCCCACGTCAATGTCCAGGATATTGCAGAACCATAGATTTTCGCTGACGCACTGGTGCACCATTTGTTCGTGCAGGCTGCGGCCGCGCTTGTCGCCGGGATGGGGTCGGGCCGGTAAATCACCCTCGGCGAATAGACTCCACACGCTCAGAGTTTTGAGGCGCTCGGTGGCGTAGGTATCTACCAGGAAGTCGTAGGGCATGGGCAAGTCTCCTGCGGCGAGAGGGACGGTGCGGGCAATATTAAAGCGGTCGACCGTTCAGCGCAAACGGTGCCACCTCTACCCCTGCCCGGTGTCGGCCTGACCGCGATACGGGCCTGTGGTAAGGGGGCCGTCACTCTACAAGCCCAACCGTCCCTGGGCGCGCCGGCTGACCGGCAGCTCGGTCCCGTCGGCCAGGCGCTGCACTATACGCTCGGCTCCGTCCGCTCAAGCAGATATCGAACAGACCCCAGATAAGGCCGGCGGCGATCAAGGTGCCCAGGAACCCGCCCAGGGCGAATAGGCCCAGCCCCTGCTTGTACGGGCGCCAGGTCTCAATAAAAGAACAGACCGCCGCCAAAAAGTAGATGGTCAGGCCAATGGATTGGGAAAAAATAAAATTGACCAACGCCTCCAGCCAATAAACGGCGCCGCCGTCCTCAAAGTCGATAAGGGTCAGGAAAAGGGCGATGCCGGTATTGGCCAACAGCACCGGCCGCAATTTGCGCCAGGCTATGGCCGGCCGCAAACGCTGGCCCAAGACGGTGGTTAGAGGTTGGTCCATGGCCTCAAAATAAGATTCTCGACACCCTTGTCCAGGCGCGGATTCAGGCCGCGGCGCGGTTGCCGGCGTCAAAGCGTCGGCGATAGCGGCGCTCCCAAAGGGAAGAACTGACCCCGCCGATAAGGGCCGGCAGTATCCACGGCAATACGCCCAGCAGGCCGTCTATATGCAGGCCGAAGAGACGCCCGGCGCCAAAGACGGCGAAAGCGGTGTGGAAGGCGATACCGGCCCCCAGCATATTGCGCATATGCTCGTAAAACCAGCCCATACGCTCCTGCAGGGGGGTGTTGAGATACGCCAGCACCCCGCGTCCGACATTGATGCCAATAGGGCTCAAGGCGAGGAAGATAATGGTGCGGGTCGACCACAGACTCAAGCCCCAGCCGGCCACCCCCAGACTGCCGGCAATGCAGAGCCAGGCCAGGATCCGATGCAGCGGGGTGTCTACCGATTCGGGCGCTTTGCGGTTGGCTACCACGCGGTTGGCGTGGCGCACCAGGACAAAGGCGTTGAGGGCCAGGTAGGCCAGAAGCACCAAAAAGCCCTGGTCGGCCCGCGATATCCTCTCCCCCCAACCCAGATAGTAGGCCACTGAAAGCACTGCCGAGCCGGCGACGATATAGGCGCAGGCGGTGAAGATGCGGCCGCAGACCTTGTGCAATTGGCCGCCCTTGCGGACGACGACGGGTATCCAGAATACGACCAGGCCGACAAAACCGGCGCCGACGTGGGTCCAGCGCAAGAGCTGATGCAGCGTTTCCATAGGTTCCTCCTCGCGATATGACCGGCGTGCTGCTCTTCGGGATTGAGCGCCAGTATCAGGACATCTTGAAGTCAAACGGGTATTATTCAATCGATGTGAGGAGAATATAGCCGGCTAGAACGGGGCTGGAAGGAGCAATCGACCAATGGCGGCTGGGAGGGATGAACGGTTTTGTACGGGGGACGAACGACAGCGCTTGGTGGGCAAGCCCGGGAATTGGCGGCTGCTTGCCGGGCATAAAAAGGGCGGGTGGCGACCCCATGCCGCCACCCGCCTAGACTATAGTCAAGCTGTCAAATATGCTTTTGTAGCCAGCCGAAACACTTTTCGTAGCCGACTCCGCCCTCGGCCTCGGGGCCTTCGTACTCGGCGGTCCAGGCGCCGTCGTAGCCGGCTTCTTTGAGGCAATTGACGGCGTGGTCCAGATGGATCTCACCGTCGCCCAGGGCCGCCCCTTTGTAGTCCTGCCGCGAACCGGTGCCGTCTTTCATGTGGGTGTGGAAGACGTGTGGCGCCAGGATTTGGTAGAAATGGTCGATTTTGTCCAGTTCGTGGCCGAACCAGCGGTAGTTCATGGTGTCGAGATTGACGCCCAGGCGCGGGGAGCCGACCCGCTCGATAAGGCTGAGCTGCCAATCGCCGTCGTTGGTCGAGACCCCGTGGTTATCCAGGGCGATGCGGACGTTGAATTCTTCGAGGAATTCGGCGCTGCGCTGAAAGGCCTCCAGCATCATGCCGTCCCATTGTTCCTCGGGCACTTTGCCCTCGCGGTTCCAACCGCCGTCCGAGCGGACGATATCGGTGCCCACGTGCGGGATGATGGAACAGACGTAGCGGTAGCGTTCGATCTGGGCTTCGAAATCACCGCGGTCGGCCTGTAAGAAGTCGTTGCCGGCGGCCACCGCCGAAGCCTGCATGCCGTACTTGTCTAGCAGCCGGCGGGTGGCCTCGGCGCTTTGGGCGCCGTTGTCGGACTCGCCGTCCCAGATGTCCTGGATTTGCAATTCGCAATAGCGGTAGCCAATCTGGCTGGCGCGGGCGGCAAACCCTTCTAGATCGTAGCCAGGCCAGTTGTAATGGATGACGCCTAATTTGGGTCGGGACATGGTTATCCTCGCAGGTTGCCTAGAAGCCATTTCACAAGTCCATTCGGGCGTCGCGCGGCTGCGACCGGGGTGGATCTGCGTTGCTCTGCATCGCCATCGCCAGGGCTATGGCTGCTTCGAGCGCCTTGCCCACCTCGGTTTCGCTCGCGCTTGGGCCGCGAAGCAACTTGTGAAATGGCTTCTAATGAAAAAGTCCGCAGGCGTCTGTGGGACCGCCTGCGGACCGGATATCGCAAAACGTTATTCAATACCCAGCAGCTCAACTTCGAAAACCAGCGTCGCATTGGGGGGTATGCCTTCGCGGCCACCGGGGCCGTAGGCCAGTTCGGGCGGAATAGTCAACTTGGCCTTGCCGCCCACCTTCATCAATTGCAGGCCCTCGGTCCAGCCGCCGATCACCTTGTTGAGGGCAAAGGAGATGGGCTCGCCGCGATCCACCGAACTGTCGAAGACGGTACCGTCTATCAGGCTGCCGTGGTAGTGGACTTTGACCTTATCGGTGGCCTTGGGTGTGGCCCCGGTCCCGGCCTGCATCTCTTTGAAGATCAGCCCCGAAGCCGTCACCACGGCACCCTCTTCCTGGGCGGCCTTATCGCGAAAGGTTTTGCCTTTGGCCCCGGCTTGTTCCTGGGCTTTTGCCAGGCGCTCCTGCACCAGGGGGTTGATCTTGGGGCCGTATTCCTCCAGCGGCACTACAGTCTCGCCGTCCTTGAGGGCGTCGGCAAAACCGCGCATGACCACTGCCACTTCGTCGTCGTTGAATTGGCCTTTGAGGGGCCCAAGGGTGTTTTGCGCCATGGCCAGACCCAGGGCATAGAGGATCTTTTCCTCTTCGGTCTCCACTTTGACCTGGGCGGCGGACTCGCCGCCGTTGCAGGCCAGCAGGACCACTAAGGTCCAGCCTATTCCCAGCAGGTGTGCTCTCTTCATGAAATTACTCCAAATAATAGATGGGCGTGTACGGCCAACGCACCCTGACCAGGAAGATAAGAAGGCTGGTATTTTGACGAATCTGCCCTGGTACGGCATCGGTTCCGGCACCCAAAAAACGCCGGCCCGACCGCGCCCCAAGCTTCAATTCCCGCTCGGCTTCGCAGCGGAGGAGTCTGGCCGATAAGTATCTTGGTAAAAGTAGGCCGCCGCCGATCTAGGGGCAAGGATCGGCGGCGGCCTATCAGCGTCGCCGGGCAGCGGGGCCAACGGCAAAACGGTCGGATTTCAGCGGTGGTTAGACAAGAGGCGCGGCTAGTGGTCGCGGCGGTAGTGCTGGCGCAGAAGGTCGGCGCCAAAGTCGTTGTTCAGGTCGCGCCAGACAGCGTGGATATGATTGGCGTCGTTCTGGGTATTGTCGTATTCGGCGACGAAAGTGGGCCCCTGAACGCGGTAGTAATGGCCCTGCTCGCGCTCCTGGGCCCCGGCCCAGGCGAAGTGGGCGTGGGCCCAATCGGCCCGTTCCACCTTGCCCCGTTCGACCTGGGCGATCTGCTCGGGCAGGCGGTCGACGTAAATCCCGACCAGGTCCTTGAGGGCCTGCAATTGGCCCGCGTCCATATCGGCTCCGGCCAGCCCTTGCGGGTGCACGCTGTCGCCCACCTCAATCTGGTTGGTGGTGAGAATGTCGTCGGGCGCTTCCACGGCGATAACGGCCTGCTTTGTCTGTTCGCCGTCGAGCAGGGCCAGCAAATCCCGGCCCCGATCTTCTTCCAGGGCCAGGGCGCGCAGACCCTGGCGGGCGCCGTGGCGCACACAGGCCGGGTTGGAGCCGAAAAAGAGCGGCGTAGGGGCCACCATGCACCCTTCCAATACGGTATAATTGAGCGAGATATGGTGGCCTTCAAAGCGCCAGCCCCACGGCTCTTGGGAGCCGGGGGTGCCAAAAACGCTGAGGTAGTAGAGTTCGGGATCGCGGGGAAAGCGACGGCCGGTCCCTTCCACCTCGGCCAGGACTTCCTCTAGGCCAATAATGGTGCGGGCGCGCTCGTGGCCCGGCCCACTCAAGCCGGTGCCCACCAGACTGTGGGCCAATTGGCGCTGGGGACCGTCCATATCTCTGAGCGGCAGACCGGCCCGATCCCTGGGTATGTAGTGCCAATTGGTGCGCTCGCTGTCGTCGGCAAAATCCAGCGCCGCCCGGGTCCGCTGGTCGGGCCGCAGGGCAGCGAGCCAGGCGGTGGCGGCGGCGGCCATAAGTTGCGCGGTGGCGGCTTCTTGGTAGATCGAACGTAAATCCATGGCGACCTTCTTTGTTAGGGTAAATATTTGTTAGAGTAAAGCAATGAAAGAAAGTTAGAGTAAAGCAATGAAACCGCTTAGTGACGGTGCGTCTGGGCCAGCTATACTACCAGTTTGACGTCAAATTGTCCGGGTGTTTTCGGCCCGTCTCGGAGAGCAATGCGCCAACCACCAGGACCTCAGTATATCAGTGCTTTATATCAGTGCTTTATAATTTACTGACTTGAGCCTCGTATCGACCTAGGGCCGCCGGGCGGCCAGGTCGTCGTGCAAATCAATGGTGGTATAGGTCTGGTCGGGCTGGGCCACGGCCAGGCGCACGAAGTTGAGATCTTGGGGGTAGGGGTTGTACATGCCGTGGCCCTGACCAATCCCCTGAAAGGTCACCGAGCCGGGGCCCACGGCGAAAGTCTCGTCGTCGATGGTCATATAACCCTGCCCGGCCAGGACGATAAAGCATTCTTCGAGGGCGTCGTGGTAGTGGTAGCCGACCGAGCTGTGGGCGGCGAGGACGGCGTGGTCGTAAAAAGTCCAGGTACTGTTGAAATCGTCCGGACCCCAAATGTGGCGGGTGGCCATGCGCCCGGCGCCGCCGTGGATGGCGGCGCGCCAGGTGAGCCGGTCTAAATCGACGGCTTCGATCAGCCAGTCGTCTCCTCCCGTCGACGCGGCCACCGCGTCGACGCCCATATAGAGCAAACGGGCGGGACCGCCGCCGCCGTGAGTGACCCTGGCCCCTACTCCCCGCCGCAACAGCGCCGCTGGCCCGACGGTGCCGCCGAGGCCTGCAGCGAGGCGGCCCTCCAGTAGCAGGTAGCCCTCTTCGCAGGGTTCTGCCACAGGTGGTGCAAAGACCGCGCCGGCCTCCAGGACCGCATAGCGCAAATGGCGCCAGGGAGGGGTCAGGGCGAGTCGGTCGCCCTCTTGCAGATCGTCTAGTTGCAGGTGTTTCATGGTGGTATTATCGGTTTCGGGCCGATTCTCTTTTGGGGCTGCAGTTTAGTACTTAAACAACCTCTAAACTACGGCCTCGAAGGCGTTGCCACAATTGGCGCTGGCCTTGCTGCCAAGCTGTGGTCCGGGCCTCTCTTGACAGAAAGAGCCAAGTTGGCCTAACTAGACCATCGTCTATATTTTGGGCCTGTTCAAGGGCCCACATCCGCAGTGCCACGTCTAACGCAGGAGAAGGAAACTCATGGCGGCCAAACCCTCCGGTCCCATCCGCGTCGGTATTCTGGGCCAGGGACGCTCTGGTCTCGATATCCACGCCCGCTGGTTCAACCAGTCGCCCCGCAAGTACAAGATTGTCGCTATCGCCGATCTGCTCGCCGACCGCCGCCAACGCGCCGAGAGCGAACTGGGTTGTCAGACCCACGCCGACCACCGGGATTTGCTGGCCCGCGACGATATCGAGCTGGTGGTCAACGCCCTGCCTTCGCACCTGCATCCGCCAGTGACCATTGCAGCCCTTGAAGCCGGCCATCACGTGGTCAGCGAAAAGCCCCTGTCGTGGAGTGTGGCCCAACTCGACCGCATGATCCAGACGGCCCGCACGGCCCGCCGCAGTCTGTTCCCTTTTCAGCAGTCGCGCTATGCGGCGCATTTTCAAAAGCTTTTGGCCCTACTCGATTCGGGCGTATTGGGCCGCATCGTACAGATCAATGTGGCCTACAACGGCTATGCCCGTCGCTGGGACTGGCAGACGGTGCAGGAATACCGCGGCGGCAACCTGCTCAATACCGGACCCCATCCCATGGACCAGGTCATGCGCTTGCTCGACTTTAAAAAACCCGACAAGATTCTCTGCGTAATGGACCGGGCCAATACCATGGGCGATGCCGAAGACCACGTAAAAATACTTCTCAAGTCGCGCAACCGGCCCACCATTGACGTGGAGATTTCCTCCTGCTGCGCGTACCCGGGCGATATGTTCCAGGTTTTTGGCACCCAGGGCGGTCTTACCGGTGGCCCGTCCGGTCTGAAATGGCGCTATTTCAAGCCCGAGGCCGCCCCGGAGCAGGCGTTGGTCCGCAATTCCCTGCCCGGTCCCAGCTACTGCCGCGAGGACTTGAAATTTACCGAGAAATCCTGGCAGCCCAGCAAACAGCAGCAGAATAGCTTCGGTTTTATGTCGAAGTCTTTTTACGACCAGATCCACAAAGTGCTGCGCCAGGGCGACAAGCCGCATATCACACCGCAACAGGTGCGGACCCAGATTGCCGTGATTGAGGAATGCCACCGCCAGAACCGTCTGTCCAAATTGCCGCGCCAGGGTTGGCCCACCAATGCCTAGGGGAAATCCGTGAATACAGAAAAAGCAGTCCAGCTGGAGGCGGCCCTCGACCGTCTGCCCCGTGTCGATCTGGTTTCGGTGCGTCCCACGCCGTTGGAAGCCCTGCCGCGTCTGAGCGCGCATTTGGGGGGGCCACCCCTGTATATCAAGCGCGACGATCTTACCGGCCTGGCTATGGGCGGCAATAAGACCCGGATGTTCGAGTATTCCCTGGCCGACGCCCAGGCCAAGGGGGCCCAGGTTATTGTCGCCGGGGCTGCGGTGCAGTCCAATTACTGTCGCCAGCTGGCCGCCGCCTGCGCCCGGTTGGGGTTGGAATTGCAGCTGATATTGCGCCCGGTGCGCGATATCGACGAGCAGGAGATCCAGGGCAACCAGCTCCTGCAGCGTCTGTGCGGGGCCCAGGTCACCATTTTGCCGACGCGCGACCACCCCAGCCAACAGGCCGCTTTAAAAGCGCGGGTCGACGAATTGACCGCCCAGGGCCGCAAGGTCTACTGGCCCCGACGCGCCGATACAGTGGACCTGGACGCCTTGGCTTATGCCGCGGCGGCTCTGGAATTGGCGCACCAGTGCCGCCAGATGGGCCTTGAACCGGGCCACCTTTATTGTTCGGCGCTGGATACGACTCAGGCGGGGTTGGCCTTGGGATTGGCCTATCTGCAAAGCCCGATAAAGGTGCGCGGATTCTGTCCGGTGGAAAAGCAGTTCGACCGCTGTCGGGAAATGGCCGATATGGCCAATCAGGGGGCCCGTCGTTTGGGGCTGGATTTTACTATGGCGGCCAAGGATTTCGACAACGACTTTGTTGGGCCGCGCTACGGTCTGCCCTCCCCCGAGGGTCTGGAGGCCTTGCGCCTGCTGGCCCGGACCGAGGGGATCCTGCTCGATCCGGTCTACACCAGCAAGGCCATGGCCGGGTTGTTCGCCGATATTGAGGCTGGAAAGCTGGGCGGCGATAAGCCCGTGGTGTTCTGGCATACAGGGGGTCATCCGGCTTTGTTCGCCTATGCCGACGAGGTGCTGGGATAGCGGTTGGGCGGCAAGGGGCGGGTTTGGGGTCGGCGGCCTCTGGCGCTCAGTGAGGCCCACGCGGGGCCTTCCCCTCCACTCCCCCAGCGGCTGCGCCGCTGAGAGTCCCGGCCCCGCGTTGCCCCCCACCGCTCCCCCACTAAGCGCCGCCGGCTACCGGCCCCAAACCCTTGGGTTGATCGTCGTATGGGAAAGAGAGGCCGATGGGTTTAAATTGTCCTGGTATTTGCGCTAATACCGCAGCCTAAAGCGCCAACTATTGGGGTATCAGTGCTTCGCATAATTCAGTGCTTCATATTAATTCAACAACGGAGAAAAGCGCATGACCCCGCAGGAACAAGCCCTGGCGGAATTGGATATTTACGGTTTCACCCTCGTCGAAGACGTCTTGGATCAGGATCAGGTGGCGGCCATGAAGGAGGCCCTGATCCGCTGCGCCGAAGAGGTGGGCACCGAGCATACCCACCGGGGCTCGGCCCGGCACGTGAGCAATTTGCCCACTTTGGACAAGGTATTTTTTCCGTGTATAGACCACCCCAAAATCATGCCGCTGTTGGAACACTACCTGGAAGAGAGCCTCATCCTGGGCAGCCTTAATTCGCGTATTGTGCGGCCCGGGGACGGCTACCAGGGTATGCACAGCGATATCCCCGCCGGGATGCTCAATATGGCTACGCCGGTGATGATGAATACGGTGTGGTTGCTCGATGCTTTTTCGCCGGAGAACGGCGGTACCCGGGTGGTGCCCGGTTCGCACAAAAGCGGCCTGGCCCTGCCGCCGGAGGGCTTTGATATCAAGCATATCCACCAGGCCCAGGCACCCGCCGGCAGTGTGTTGGTATTCAATGGCCAGTGCTGGCACGGCGGCGGCGCCAATAATTCCGACGGTTCGCGGCACGCTCTGTTCGGCCATTACCGCAAGCATATGCTGCGCTTTCAGCTCGATCCGCACGACGATTTCCCCCCAGAGTGGTTTGACTTGCTCAACGACCGCCAGAAGCGTTTGTTGCGGATGGAGAAGGGCGTGGGGGCGTTGCATGCGGCCGATGCCCACGGCAGGTAGGACGGTTTTGGGGTATCGGCCTCTGGCGCTCAGTGAGGCCCGCTTGCGGCCTTCCCCACCCTGCCCGGCTGCGCCGCCCGCCCGGCCTCCAGCTTCCCCGCCACCGCTCCCCCACTGAGCGCCGCCGGCCAATACCCCAAAACCTACGGTAAGTCAGGTTTGTATCGTATCCCAACCAGTGGGCAAGCCGTGAAACAACCGCGATCAATTTTTACAATAAAGGTACTGCCCACCCCCCTGGCTGTCTGCCGCCTCGCTCCTGACACGCCCTTGCAAGGACTGCCATTGGGCGATGGATTCTGGTCGGTGACGCGGACGGCGGACGAGCTGTCGGTGGTGCTGGCCGGGGACGGGGTGCCGCCCCATTGGCGCGCCGAGCGGGGCTGGCGCGGGTTGCAGGTGCAGGGACCGCTGGATTTTTCTATGATTGGCGTGCTGGCCGAATTGAGCGGGGTGTTGGCGGCGGCCCAGATCAGTCTCTTCGCCCTGTCGACCTACGATACGGACTACCTGCTAGTACAGCAGGGCGATTTGGGACGGGCCGTCGAAGTACTGGCGGGACGGGGACACCGGATTGAAATTGAAGAGGCGAGTTAGACCAAATTGAAGGACTGATGGCCGGATGTTTAGCAGTATGTTCCTCGGAGAAACAGCAGAGATATCCGGACAACTTAAAGTCAATCTGGTATTAATCCATAAAAACGGCTAGGCGTCGGCGCAACGATCTTTCGGGTCGTTGGCCCTTGCCGGGCTGATCCCTTTTAGGCTAGTGAAGGCGAAAATGGCCAAAGGCCAGCTATACCCCTCAGAAGCCCGCACCAGCACCGACCCCGACAGCGGCGCTCGGGTGCGCCAAGTAACCGACCACCCCTCCATTCACCACCAGCCCTTCTATTATATCCCGGCCTACGACGATGCTATGCAGCGGCTGGTTTTCGTGTCGCACCGCACCGGGCGTCCCGAGCTTTTCGCCGAGGTGCGGGAGACGGGCCAATTGCTGCAGCTAACCCAACACGACGGACTGGCCGAATTCTCTATTTCCCCTTCGCACGACGGGCGCTACGTATACTTCACCGACCAGCGCGGCGCCTGGCGGGTCGATACCCAGTCACTGGCCGCAGAACAGTTGGTCAGTTTCGATAGCCCGGAAATGTGTGAGCCAGGTATGGTGGGGACGGCCATGGGCACCACCGCCCTCAGCTACGACGACCATTGGTGGGCCGTGCCCGTGCATATGGGGGGGACCGCGCGTTTTGTCGTCATCGATACGGGCAGCGGCGCTTTCGAGGTCATTGTCGAAGCCGAAAAAATCGGCCACCCCCAATTCCACCCCGACGATTCGTCCCTGTTGCGCTACGCCGGCCCCTACGACCAGCGTATGTGGGTGGTCAACCGCGACGGCACGGGCAACCGTCTGGTCTACCGGCGCGATCAAATGCGGCGCGAATGGATTGTCCACGAGACCTGGATGCCGGGCCGGCGCGAGTTGCTGACCACCAATTGGCCGCACGGGGTGATCGGCGTCGATATCGATTCGGGGGCGGTGCGGCGGGTGGCCTCTTTCAATGCGTGGCACCCCATGGTCGACCGCAGCGGCCGGCGCATGGTGGCCGATACCACGTTTCCCGATATCGGACTGCAGGTATTCGATCCGTTAGACGGTGTCGGGCATCCACGTTTTTTATGCGGCTCGCATTCGAGCAATATCGGGGCGCATTGGGATATCGACCACTGCCCCTACGACGACGGCCCCATCGACGTCTACGCCCCCCAGCATACGCACCCGCATCCCTCTTTTGCGCCCGACGGCAGCCGCGTCGTTTTTACCTCGGATAAGAGCGGCCACGCCCAGGTGTACGAGTGCCTGCTAGAAGAGTGAGAAACCGACCTGGCCGCCTAGTGGGCCTCTCCACTGAGGAGGCTTAGGGCCCGACGGGACGATCCAACTGCGGCAAAACGGTATGGCTCCCGCTCTCTCCTCTGCTGCAGGTAGTGGGTCAATAGGCGGCAAAGTCGCATTCGACACGAAAGTCCAACAGCCGCTCTGTCCGGGCCACGTCGAAACGCTGGTACCCAGGCCGGGCGCCAATTACCGGCAACGCCGAAAAGCCGGTTGTCGCCGTTTCCAGGGCGCCCCGGCAGGCCCGCGCCAAATCGTGGCGACAGATCCAGCCCCCTTTGCAATAGCTCAATTCCGTCAGCGGACGCCCCCGGGGATCGACCCCTGTCCGGCCGTCGACGATGTGGCCGGGCCGCAATACCGTGGCCGTCATGTTGTAGGTGGCGCAAAAGTCGCGGGCAATTTCCTCCTGCAACCGCTTGGTGAGATCGTACAGGTGGTCTTGGCCGGGGCTGCTTTGCCACTCTTGGCCGCCGGCCCCATCGATATGCACGGGCGCTTCACTCATGGCCACCAGCCGCGATACACCGGTGCTTCGGGCCGCTTCAAAGAGATTGTACGTACCCTCGACATTGACCCGAAAGGAAGTCCGGGGATCCTGGGCCCCGGCCCCAGTGGCCACCGCCAGATGGACGAGGCCCTCGGCCTGGCCCACCGCCGCACGCACGGCGCGGTAATCCGCCACATCGCCGTGGAGGACTGCCCTGTGCGGATGGGCGTTTATTTTTGCGGCGGCGGGCAAGTCGAACAGCAGCACCTGATGCCCAGCCTTTTCAAGTTCGGCAATAATTGCAGCGGCGGTCCAGCCCAGGCCGCCTGTTATCAGGACGCGCATTGTGCGGCACCCGCCGCATCGGCGTCCATCAGCCATTGGCCGAAAGTGTGGGCAAAGGGCACCAATTGTTTTTTGTCGGTCACTGGATTGAGGGCCCACTTCAGGGCTTTGCGCATGGACCCCTCTTGCTGGGGATAGTAGTTGGCAAAGCATGCGTACGCCGGGTACAGATCTCGGGTGTAGGCCCGTTCCCGCGCCATCACCAGACGCATCCCTTCGCGCAGCAACCGCTTCATTAGCGAGCGGCAGCGCTCTTCGATCTCCTCTTTGTCGTCCTCGGTTTCTAAGTGGCTGTGGAAAGAGGCGAGGTCTCTGGACAAGGAGGAGGATTTATGCTCAATCACCTGATCGAGGGAAACCGGCGGCATATTCCGGCCCAGATCCTGGCCGTAGAGACATACACTCTCGACCTTAATGAGGAAGCGCAAACCGAAATTTTCTCTTTGCTTACTGGTCGCCCTGGCTAGGGCTATGCACATGAGTTCCATGCCTTGGGCAAAGGGGAAACGCCGGGCAAATTCTGATCGCACCGCGTCTCTCCAGGAAAGATCGAGTTGCAGACAGGCCTCATCGCCGCCGTGGACGACAAAAAAGGTATCGATATCCGACAGCCCCTCGACGGCCAGACCGCGCGGCACCGAGCCTCGCAAATAGATACTGTGGATTGCAGTCTGGAGATTTTCGCCAATGGCCTGCCTGGCAAAATCCACGGCCTCCTGCCAGGGCGGCTCAATTTTATCGGGGTGGGCATCTCTAATCAGGAAACCGTCCGGGTCCGTTGTCAACAGACGGCCGTGGTTGCGAATAGGTATCATCGTTTCCTCGGGGCGGGCTTTGCGGTCGGTGGAAAATGGACGCTAGACTGGGTCCGCCAAGGCGGCGATTGAATCGGCTTGCGGTTTGGCGTAATACGACACCCTGAAACGGTCCTGGCCCTCTTCGGCCAAGGATTTAAGCTCGGGCAGCAGCAGTTCGCGCTCCTGGGCGGTGACGACGGGAAAGCCGTAGTGGATATTGGCGTATTTGAGCGGGCCTTTGTCGCGGCTGCGCTCCTGGGCAAAGCGCCGGTGGTGTAGCAGGCGCTGGCGGTTGTAGGCCCGGGCGAAGTCCGGCGTGGCATGCAGCAGCCGGCCGATGGTGGGAATCAATTCCGTATCCAGTTCTATCCCCACCCCGTTGCGGCCGCAGGCCAGGGCCGCGGCCAGGGTGGTACCGGTACCGACGAACGGATCGAGCACGGTATCGCCCTGGATGGAAAACATGCAGACGAGGCGATGGGCCAGCTCAAAGGGAAAGGCGGCGCTGCGCTGGCGTCCGGCCGGGTCGGGCAGATCCTGTCCGGTGCCTTTGATATCGAACCAGAGATCAGAAAACCACCGATTCCTCTCCTCCCAGAAAAAGGCGCTTTGGCGTCTGCGCTCTTTTTCCCGGGCCGTTTCGAAACGGCGCCTGCTGCCCTTGCGCAGGACCAGGATATATTCGTGCTCGTAGGTGACGTAGGCCCCCACGGGCAGCATTCCGGAGCCCATGAATTTATTGGGGGCGTTGGTCGGTTTGCGCCAGAGGATATCGGGCAGGGCGGCAAACCCGAGGTCGGCGCAGGCGGCCAAAATGCGGGCGTGGTTGGCGTAGAGCTGGAAATCGCCGTCGAGGGTGCGGGTGGCATCGCCGATATTAATGCAGGCGATGCCACCCGTTTTTAAAACCCGATGAGCTTGGGCCCAGGCCTCGTCGAGCAGCCCGTGCATATACTGGAAGGCCTGCCGGCCGTCCCCCTTTTCCAGGCAGGCGGGGATACGCCGGTCCTGGGCGGCGAAGATTTCATCCCACATTTCTACCATGGGATAAGGGGGGGACGTGACGATCAGGTCGACCGATTCGTCGGCCAACGCCAACCGGCTGGCCGTGCCTTGGACTAGGCTGATGCTGGTTTCCATGGCCGTCCCGTCAATGCAGCAACAGCATGGTCTTCTGCTGGCTGCGATGGTCGGCGGTCAGCTCGTAGATATAGGTGCCGGCCCCAGCCGGTTGGTTGGCTTGGTCGGTGCCGTCCCAGGTTATGGTCCGGGGCCCGGCCGGCTGGTGTTTGTCGATCAGGGTTTTAATGCGCTGGCCCAGATTGTTGTAAATGCTGAGGCGCACCTGGGCCGGGCTCGCCAGCCGATAGGGGATGGTGGTGGAAGGGTTGAAGGGATTGGGATAGTTCTGCTCGAGGTTGAACAAATGGGGTGTCTCCCCCGTTTCCACCGCAGTGGCGGCGTCGAGGCGGATGGTGACCGGTTCCATAGCTGGTCGCAAGGTGAAGGGGGCGGAAAAGGTCTGGTCCCCGTGGCGGATTTCGACCTGGTAGTCGCCGTAGAACCCCCGGGCGTTGAAACGGCCGTCGGCCCCGGTCTGGCCTGCCTCCCGGGTCCACCATTGCTGCAGGACCAGATCGCGGTAGATCTGGGCGTGGGGTCTGGGGGTCCAGTCCTCGTTGTAGAGGGCGGCAGCGGGGCGCCAGTGGGCCTTGGCCCAAAAACCCCACAACTGCAGGCCGGCCACCGCCGGGTGGCTAAAGACCAGGGTCATAAAATCGCGCGTATAGTCGTTTAGCAGATCCTGGTCGGTGGTATTGATATCGAATTCGGTGATTTTGATAGGGAGGCCGAAACGGCCGAAGCGGTCGAGCAGATCGAGCAATTTAGTCGGCGTGGTAACTTGGTCGCCAAAATGCCCCTGCATCCCCAAACCGGTGAGGGGGGCGCCCTGATCCAGCAGATACTGAATGGTCTGCTCGTAGTGGTTCTGGTGGGCCAGGTCCTGGCCGTTGTTGCTGAGGATGCTGAAATCGTTGAGATACAGCGGCGCGGCGGGCAGGTTGCGGCGGGCGGTCTGAAACCAATCGACCATCACCTGGTCGCCGCTTAGGTCCATGATATCGTGGTTGGTATAGGGCTCGTTGATGACGTCCCATTCCTGTACCAGATCCTCGGTGGCCTGAGTGACTTCATCAATATGTTCGATAACCAGCGGCGGAATAGCGGTGGCGGCATCGGCCTGGTCGGCGAGGCGGTTGATGCTTTGGGGCAGGTTGGACCAGCCGGGCCAGACCAGAACGTGGCCGCGCCGGTGCAGGCCGTTGGCCTTGAGCCAGGCAAAGCCGGCCAGGGTTTTGTCGCGACCGTAATTGGTCTGGCCCCAATCGCCGTCCCAGGCCGGCCATTTGAGCGCGTTTTCGTTGGAGGCTGCGTTGAACAGTTCCAAGACCTTGTCGCGGTAGGTCTGGTCCTCGGCCGTATCGCTGGTGAGGCGCCACATTTGCAGGGCCGAGCCAAAGAGGAAGGCGTGGCGCTGCATTTCCACCTGCACTTCTGCCTGGGCCACGGGTTGGCCCGAAGCATCGACGATTTCCAGGGTGAAATCGCCCCGGCGGTGCTGGTCGATGCGCGTGGCGGCCTCCTGACGCCAGGGAGCGTCGGGCTCGCGGCCGGCGTAGGTCAGGAGAGTCTGGGGCAGGTCCGCTAGGGTCAACGCGTCGCTGTAGTCCAGTACTTCGAGACCCGCGATTTCCAAGATCTGACGCCGGGTGCCGACGCCAAAATTGATTGTCGCCTGACCGGCTGCGTAGTCGTCGATGAATTCAAAGGGGAAGAAGAATTCGCGCCAGGCGGCCCCCACGCTAAAGCCCTTGAGGAGCGATTTGTCCCAATCGGGCGAGTTTTTCTGGGCGTAGACGGTGGTGAAGACCTCGCCCGTTTCGTCGCTCGATTCTAGGCCGCGAGCCCAGAAGTGGATCAGGGCAATATCGCCTTTTTGCACCGCTTGGGTGGTGGGGCTGCCCACTTCGACGCTCCAGGGATCGCCGGCTTCGTGCTGGACTTCGACGCGCAGGGCCTGGGTGAAGCGATCGTGCTCGACCTCGACAATTTGGGCTCCGGTAGGCCGGCGGGCGCCAACGGGAAAGCCGTCGCGGATCAACGACGTGCCGCCGTCGGGAATCTGGGCAAAGGCGATCCCGGCGGCCAACAGGGCTAGCGCAGAGGAGTATTTGAGCATGGGAGAGAATCCTTCTTTGAATTGGCCATTGTCGCTAGCTAAAATACGCTTTGAGCTTGACCTTGGCTAGGGCAAAATTCGTATGTTCCATAAGAGACGCTGCAAGGACTTAATTGTCGTTTGCAAAGTAACGGAATAGCTGGACGCCCTTTGGGCGGGGCGGCTTCCAGGGGGCAGTAAACTCGGCCTCTTCGAGGCCTCAGACATCACTGCCCCCTTCCAGCCACCCCACCCAAAGGGCTTGGCCAACAGTTTTCCCTTAAAGTGCAGGACTCAAAAAGAGACACTTGAAAGACTTAAGAGAGGAAATATATGAAAATCACCGCGATTAAACCGTGGATCATTCAAGTGCCCTGGTCCCGGCAGCCCGGCCAAGGGCCCAGTCCGGACTACAAACGGGAATTGGTATTCGCCCAGGTCGACACCGACGAGGGCCTTACCGGTTGGGGCGAAGTCACCACCTATCCGGGCGAGGCCGGCAACCGCTCGGTGGCCCATATGATACGCGAGGTCGGGGCTACGCTAATTGGCCGCGACCCGGCCCATATCGAGCGCATCTGGCACGATACGGTGCGCTCGCTGACCTATGTCGGCACCCGTGGGGCCGTCAGTGCCACGGCCAGCGCTATTGATATTGCTCTGTGGGATATCCGTGGCAAGGCGCTGGGCTTGCCCATTTACATGCTATTGGGCGGACCGGTGCGCGACTCCATCGCCCTGTATACCCACCCGCCGGGCATCAAAGACCTGGACCGGGCCGTAGAGGATGCCCAAGAAATTGTCGCGGCCGGGTACAAGGCGATGAAATTTGACCCCATGATACACGCTATTCCCGAGGGCAACGCACACTATATCGACGGCCAGATCAGCCGCGCCGGGATGGAGGCGGCCTGGGCGATTACTGCGGCCATCCGCCAGGCGGTGGGCCCCAGCATTGAATTGCTAATAGACGCCCACGGCAAATACAACGTACCCACGGCCATCGATCTGTGCCGGGGCCTGGAAGAGTCGGATATTTTCTGGTTTGAGGAGCCGGTCCCGGTGGAAAGCAACCACGCCCTGCGGCAGGTGCGCGAGCGGGTTAAGGCCAAGATTTCGGTGGGCGAGCGCCTTTTTACCCGCTGGGAGTTCATCGAGGTCTTTGAAAAGGAATTGGCCGATTTCATTATGCCCGACGTCACCTGGACCGGTGGTATTTCCGAGCTTAAGAAGATCGCCACCCTGGCCGAATCGTACTACGTGCCCATTTCGCCCCACGACGCCAGCGGACCCATTAATGTTATGGCCGGGGCCCAGGTGATGATGACGGTGCCCAATTTCTACAAGCTGGAGACCAGCCGCTACGATTTGAGCGACTACAACCAATTTATCGACCAGCCACTCGACATTCGCCAGGGCGATCTCTACCTGCCCGAGCGACCCGGATTGGGCGTTGAGCTGGTGCCCGAAGCCCTGGTCGAATTTGCTGTGGAGGGATTTGATTAATATGCACTACTTGACCCTGCCTTCGGGCGCGGCGATGCCCATGATTGGCCTGGGCACCTACGAACAAATATCCAGCAGCCAGCGGCATATCGTCGATAAGGAGATCCTCTTGCGGGCGTTGCGGCTGGGCTACCGGCATATCGACAGCGCCATCTTCTACCAGAATCACGACCAGATCCGCTTGGCCTTGGCCGAGTCGGGCGTGGCCCGCCCCGATGTATTCATCACCACCAAAGTGTATCGCAATAAATTGGCCTACGACGATGTCCTGGCCGAGTGCGAGCGTTCGTTGGCCGAGCTGGGCACGGATTATCTCGATTTGTATCTGGTCCACTGGCCCAACAAGGATACGCCCATGGCGGAGACCTTTCGCGCCTTGGGGCGGTTGGTCGAGGATGGCGTGGTGCGCGATATCGGCGTGGCCAATTTCACCCGCGCCAATTTGCGACGGGCCCTGGAGGCGAGCCAGACGCCTATCGCCGTCAATCAGGTGGAATTCCATCCTTATTTATACCAAAAAGCCCTGCTGCAGTTTTGCCGCGATAACAATGTCCATCTGACCGCCTATGCCCCTATTGCCCAGACCCGCATTTTGGATGAGCCGGTCTTGCAGCGGATAGGTGCCGCGCACGACAAAAGCCCCATCCAAGTCGGCTTGCGCTGGCTGGTGCAGAAGGGCGTGGCGGCTATTCCCAAAGCGTCGAGCCAGGCACATCAGGCGGCCAATCTCGATGTATTTGACTGGAATTTGGCAGACGGCGAGATGGCGCAGATCGACGGTATTGAGAAGCATATGCGGCTTTTCGACTGGGAAGAAGCCGCCGAGTTTTCCACGGATCTCCAACCTTGAAAAGCCGCAGAGGCCAACGGTTGCACCGGATACTGGACGACGGCGCCAATGCCTCGGATCTGGGATTTTATTTTGTCGTCCTGCCGGGGTTGTTGCTGCCCTTGGTCTATTTCCATTTGGCTGCCTTGAAAAAAGGCGACAGGCTCGCGGACATCCGCCGGCGCTGGGGGCGGCCCCGGCGGGCCCACGTCGGGCTCAAGTCGATTGCGTTTTACCACGACCTCCGGGCAGCAACCCGCCCGTCGGGCCGGATTGACGACCAGACCTGGAGCGATCTCGATTTAGACGCCGTTTTCAGGCAACTCGACCATACCTGCAGCGCCGTCGGTCAGCAGGTGCTGTACGATATATTGCGCACCCCGCAAGAGACGTCTGAAGCGCTGAGTGAAAAGGACCGCCTGGTGCAATCCTTTGCTGAGCAACCTGGGCTGCGCACCGCCGTGCAAGCGGCGCTTTTGCGGCTGGACACCAGGAATACCTTTGATTTGCCGCGTCTGTTCCTGCAGGATTTGCCCGAAATCCCCCGCTTTTATGGCGCCATACCTGCGGGCACCCTGCTTACCTTGGCGGCTCTGGCGGCCTTATTTCATACGACAGGGCTGGGCGTTTTGGTTTTGCTGTTCTTTATTGCCGGCAATATTGCGCTGGGTCTGGTCTGGCGTCGTCGCTACAGCGATTTCAGCGTTGCGCTCAGGTCTTTGCACTGCCTATTGGGTGCCGGTGAGCGGCTGGCCCGTCTCGGCAGTCCAGCTATCGCCGGTCAAACAGCACCGCTGGGTCTGTATTGCCGTCGGTTGCGCCGCCTAAAAAAGATCAGTGCTTACCTCGTTTTCGACGATCACTTCAACGAGGTATTAGCCAGTGCTTACGCCTATCTCAATACATTCCTGCTGCTCGATCTGAATGTATTTTTGGCCAGCGTCAAAATGCTGCAAAGGCATAAGAAGGATATCCGCGCTGTATACGAAAGCGTCGGCCGGCTCGACGCTTTGGTAGCCATAGCGTCGTACCGCCACAGCCTACCTTTTTATTGCCGGCCCCAATTTACCGCACCGGCGCCACAGCTTTCGGTCGGCCAGGTATACCATCCACTACTGCAGGATCCGGTGGCCAATTCAGTGGCGATGGAAGGTAAAAGCCTGTTGCTCTACGGGGCGAATATGTCGGGCAAGACCACGTTTATCCGCAGCCTGGGGCTCAGCGCCATCCTCGGCCAGACTATCTATACCTGTCCGGCCCGTTCGTACCGGGCCCCTTTCCTGCACGTGCAGAGTTTTATCAACCGAAAGGACGATATCCTGGGAGGCCGGAGCTATTTTCTGGCCGAAGTCGAATCGGTGCACGAGTTGGTCAAAGCCTGTGACGGGGCCGCGCCCTGTCTGTTTCTCGTCGATGAATTATTCAAAGGGACCAGCCCACAGGAATGCACCGCCCTGTCCCAGGCGGTATTGGATTATTTGCACGCTTCTGGTCATTTGGTGGCGGCGGCCAGCCACGACGCCGTTTTGCAGAGGCTGTTACCGGAGTGGGCGTTTTTTCACTTTGGCCAGATAATGGACGAGGGGGTCTGGCGTTTTGATTATAGGCTTCGGCGGGGGCCGGGCAGGACCTATAATGCAGTAGGGCTGTTGGCCGCCAAAGGCTATCCAGCAGCCGTTATCCGGGCCGCCGAGAAAAACCTCTCGGCTTTCGGCCAATACGATGGCTCTTTTACGGAGGACGACCTATGACGACACCCATGACCTTTGCCCATGCCATTGATCTGTACCGGTCCATCTACAAACGCTTCAGCGCCATTGAGCAGCGTCCCTGGGGCGCCGAAGGGGCGGTTATCGAACTGACCAAGCAGGTCGGTGAACTGGCTCGCCACATTATGGTGGCCGAGGGCTATTACTACAAAAACCGGCCCGGCTACTCCGCCGAAAAGGAGGGGATCGGCGACGAATTGGCCGATATATTGGCCCAGTTGATCCGTCTGGCCGACCATTACGAAATCGACCTGGTGGAGGCCCATATCAAGGCGCGGCAGGCCGAGGACGAGAGTTTGCAAAAGAAGGGGCTGTGAGGTGAGTCGGCGGGGCTTGTGGAGGGGCTTCGGCCAATCACCTCTGGCCTCTCTACGAGGCGGCTTTTTTTCTGCATACAATCCGGCAATCGACATGTGAATGTTCGCCTATTCGGATATATTGGATGGATAGGAGAAACTAGGTTCGTATATAACGAGTTGAGCGACATAGTAAGACGATTTGACACTGTTTCAGTGTATTTCTCAGAATAGATGGAGATGCACCCATTGTTGCTATCCAATCGATAACTATCCTGGCATAATCGAGAGAGTTCACTGATGAATACGATGCACGAAGCCAATCGAAGAAAGTGGAATACATCAGCGCCCCGCTGGAAAGCGCGTAAGGGCGCAACCAACTGGCGTCGTGTGTATCTACACCCGGAGGGCCCCCTTGGGAAGGAAGGTGTTGAACACATCTCACGTCATCTCGGATCGCTTCAGGGCAAGAACGCGGTGGTTCTTGGGAGCGGCGATAACAAAGCGGCTTTCGCTCTGGCCGGCCTGGGAGCAAACGTCACTTCTGTGGACATCTCGGAACGCCAATTGGAAGTGGCGGCCGAGCGGGCCGGAATCTTGGGGGTCGAGATTGATTTCCAACAAGGAGACCTCTCGAATCTGCCGTCGCTACCCAGCGGAGGGTATCATTTTGCCTGTAGCATTGGCGGGGTTTCAGGCTGGATTTCGGATCTCTGGGAGAGTTACCGTGAAGCCTATCGACTCTTGGCGCCCGGAGGGCTCTTTCAGATCTCTGAATCCCATACAGTCACTTCCATGTGGAACGAGTCGGACTACCACTACTTCGATCAGGGCCCCCATAAGTACTCCTTTGATCCGGAAACAGGAAAATCGATCGCCTATCTGGGTTCGGGGAAAGACGAGCGGGCAGATCAAGCGGACGTTCAGTTCCTATTTCATTGGAAGCTCTCCGACTACCTCATGGCCTTGATCGATGCGGGTTTCGAGATCGTACATATGAGCGAGCAGAAGAGTTCCGATCTCGATCGCTGGAGGGAGAACCCCATTGATGGGTTGCCCCGAAGCATTCATTTGGTTGGCAAGAAAAAGTGAGCCGCTTGAGTTAATCTGCAAGGCTTTTGCGAACTTCCCCCGGCGCCTAACAGCGCCACACACGCTGCGTCGCTGGCGCGCTCCTTGGCCCTATCGGGCAACGCCGTTCGTGTATGGGCAGGACGCACGACACATAGAAGAGTGAGCTAGTCAAACGGATCCCTTCCATGCAAATTAAACGGATCTTTATCACAGGCACCTCCGGCACCGGTAAATCGACGATTGTTAGAAATCTCAACAGCCGAGGAATCCCTGCTATTGATACAGATTCTATTGGGCGTTGGAGAGACAAGGAAACAGGCGATCTAGCCGACTGGTATCCCAGCCCCGAAGACGAATGGCCTAAAAAGATTAAGTGGCATCAAGACCATCATTGGATACTTGATGCCGTCCGTTTCAGAGAGCTACTCACAGAGGGCGGGATTAAAGTGGCTGCGGGTCTGGCAGCCAATCAGAATGAGTTTGCAGACCTATTTACGACCACCCTGCTTTTGCAATGCGAAGAGCAGATCTTTATCGAACGTATTATGCAACGAGAAGACAGTAGTTACGGCAAGGATGCCGCCGAGCAGCAGCAAATTTTGCGATTATATAAAGGGATTGAAGCAAATATGCTCGACCGAGGCGCTGTCCCGATTAATGCAAATAGACCGTTGGATCAGGTTGTCGATGAAGTATTATCCTTCGTCGTAGATGGGTAGAAAGCGAGCTTGGACACAATGGATGAATCGACATGCGTCTTCTGTGAAATCGTCGCAGGGACAAAGAATGGGCGGGTCGTGTACGAAACCGATTCGGTTATCGCGCTTATAGATCCAAGGCAAGCCAATCCGGGTCATATTCTAGTTATCCCCAAAGACCACTTTCAGGATATCTACGCCTTGTCCGAGGAGGCTGGAGCCGAGATTATGAAGGCGATGATCTTGCTCTCCCAGACCGTCAAAAAGGCCTTCGACCTAGATGGATTAAGCATCTGGCAGAGCAACGGGCCGGGCGCCCACCAAGAAGTGCCCCATGTGCATTTTCATATCCATCCCAGAAAAATAGACGATGGTCTATTGAGAGTTTATCCGCGCTGGTTAGAGCGCGTCCCCAATGAGGAGTTGGACTCTTATGCAGACCGAGTCAGACAGGCGTTGAGAGATGACTAACGTGAGAAACGGCCATGCAAGTCCGAGAATCAAACGAGTTTGATAGTGGTTTATCGCCCTCTGATATTGCCGGCCAACTGAGGCAACTCGGCTTGACAGAGGGCTCGACGGTTTTGGTACACGCGTCGTTGCGGCAGATCGGTCCTATTCGCGGTGGCGGCCAGGGTCTACTGCAGGGCATCCAACAGGTGGTTGGCCCATCTGGAATGATAATGGTGGTGTCGTTTTCTTTTGGCTCAGTCGACCCGGCTTGCTGGTTTCATCCCCCCGATCCGGAAGACCTTGAGAACAGGCGTAGAGAGACCGCCCCTCTGAGCGTTCATACTCCGATTGATCCATGTCTCGGAATTTTCCCCAGAATTGTATGGGATACTCCAGGTGCGAGGCGTTCCCCCTGTTTATCCTTTGTTGCCCTTGGGCACCGCGCCGAGGAGCTTGTGGCCAATCGGGATCTTGGCCGAAGTTATGGACCTACTGGACCCTTCGGAGAACTGCATAAGGTCGACGGTTGGGTACTGTACGCCGGGGTCGGGTTTAGCGCCGCCACATCCGTACATCGGGCCGAAGATCAGATGGATTTGCCCTACCTAGTCCGAGACGTTCCGCTGCGCTACAAGATCAGTGAGGGCGAATGGATACAGTTCGACGAGGGCCGGGATTACGGATGTAGTGCTCATTTCAAATCGGTCATTCCAGTGCTTCAGGCTAGCGGGGCGTTGAAAGAAGGTAAGGTCGGTCAAGCTGACTCATACTTGGTGCGCCATAATCACGTCGTACAGGCTGCCATTTCTCTGCTACAATCTGACCGAGCGGCCCTACTCTGTAACAACCCAGACTGCGAATGGTGCGTGCGCGCCCAGCAAATATTGGCCGATGAAAGAATGGGATCGAATTAGGTATAATGTGAGGGCGTTCAGCTACAGGGCTTAGGCCCACCTCGAAAAGACAATATCTCGTATTGTGGCGAAGGCCGATAATCAACCCTATCTGCAACCGATCTACAACAACAAGGCGTTCACGTCCATGAAACGCGATGAACTCGAAAGCCAATTCAGACGGCTGGGCCTGGATGCAGGAGATATCGTTTTCGTCCACAGTTCGCTCGGCAGTATCGGCTATGTAGAAGGAGGCGCCGATACCGTGGTCGATGCGCTATTGGGTGTGCTCGGCGACGACGGAACGCTCGTGGTGCCGACCTTTACCTTTGGTCAGCAGGATCGCCCCTTCAATCCGGCGACAGACCCCTCTGGTATGGGGCGTATTTCGGAGACCGTGCGGACGCGCCCCCAGGCTCTCCGCAGCATACATAGATCCCACTCGGTAGCTGCTATCGGTCGCCAAGCCGAAACCATTACGTCGGTCCACGGACCGGCTGCCCTTGCGGCGGACGGCCCGTTTGGGCAACTCTATGCACTCGACGCCCGTATCTTGCTGCTGGGCGTCTCCTACCAGACCTGCACTTTCCTCCACGTTGCCGAACTACTGGTGCAAGTGCCCTACCGCCAATCAGAGCGGCGACAAGACCGGGTGCTTGAAGCCGACGGCCGCCAGCGCCCTTTGATGACCGATGCGCACAAACAAACGGCGGACTTCCCCGGCAACGATTTCAACAAATTCGGGCGCATAATGGAAGAGCGCGGATTGGTCCATATATACCCTGTCGGCAACGCTATGGCGCGGCTCTTCAAGGCCCGGGACGCCCTGCCCCTGGGTATAGAATGTTACCGCCAAGATCCGCTGATTTTTGTCATAGACAACGACCACTTCGACTTTACTCCGTTAAGAGACGGCGTCGCCCTAGCCGCCCGTATGGGGCCCGGCGTCGAATTTAAGGGCGTGCGCTATGTCGTCGATCCACAAGCCGTCTTTAATGAGCAAGACAGAGAGCAGGGGTAGAAATGGTCATTATTCTATTTGGTCCAAATGCGGTGGGCAAGAGCACTGTGGGGCGCCAATTGGCGGGACGTATGCAGCGCGCCGCCTATGTGGAGGCGGATCTTCTAAAGTACTTCGTTGCCGGTGGGCTGGTCGCCTGGAGTGCCGGATTGCGGCCGCGCCAACACCCGGAGGAATACCGTGTGCAGATTGAACTAATGACCAAGAATACGGCCCTCCTAGCCGGCAATTTTGGGGCGTACGGGTTTGATTGCGTTATTGAAGGGCTCGATCTCAGTGAAGGGCCGGGCAGTGGTTGGGCAGAAGAAAATCTTGCGGGACACGATGTGCGGTATATCGCGGTGGTGTGCAATGCAGATATCGCCCTGCAGCGACTCAAAGAGCGAGACGGTATTACCCGCGACGGCAGCGAATATACCAATTGGCTGGAGACAGCCGCCCGTAAAGAGTCGGGCTTTGACTACGTTATGGATACATCCACTGTGGCCGTTCACGACTGTGTGACCGCATGCGCGAAAGCACTAAATATAGATGTGGTCGATTCTGCCGCTGCTATGGGGGTAGAGTGGGATATTGTCCAGCATCAAGGAAAAATCGATGCCAGCCGGACTTGACGGAAACCCCGACCCTATTCGATCTGCCAGGCGAGATCAATTACTGGACGAACTGGTAGTACGAATTGCGTCGATCCAGGCCCAATCCACCGTATTAGTGGGCGTGGATGGCGAAGGGGGGACGGGTAAAAGCACGTTGGCCGATGAGTTGGCCCAGTGGCTGCGAAAAGCGGGGCGCACTGTCGTGCGCTCGACCACGGATTCCTTTCACAATCCCAGCGCCGTCCGGGCTAAACGGGGGCGCTGGTCGCCGGAAGGGTATTTCCTTGATTCCCATAATCTGGGTGCCCTGAAAACGTTGTTGCTCGATCCCTTTTCTCAAGGCAAACCCTTTAAGGTCGCCTGCTTTGACGCGCCCTCCGACCAGCCGGTGGAAGCCCCGACCGAAAGCGCGCCTGCAGGCGCGATACTCGTTTTCGACGGGCTCTTCTTGCACCGACCAGAGCTGCGCCCTTACTGGGCCTATTCGGTGTTTCTGCGCTCGACCAGCCGGCTGCAAAAACGGCGCGCAGCGTGGGCCGCTACAGCACCCCCTGAAACCGTGGATGCCTTCAAGCGCAGGTATGGAGAGGGCTGGCAGTTGTATATCAAAAAGTGCGATCCAATCGCTTGTGCAAATTGTCTCATAGATAACGACGATTTCTCGGCGCCTTACTTGGTTGAGGAGCCTTAGCAACCCACAACCCGTTATCCGTCTTTGAGATGTCCTCTTAATGGTCTCTATTTCTAATGAAAATTACCGATATCGATATTATTCCGATTCGCGCTCGCCTGGAAAGTCGCTTGGAGGGCCGCGAAGCATTTTTTCATACTATTGATCACCGCACCATTTACAAAGTCCACACCGACAACGGCCTGGTCGGCTATGGTGACCATCGCCTGGCCGGGCCGTCCCGGGCCCAGATCGCGTCACTGATCGGTCGGGACCCATTTGATTTTATCAATAATACCTTCGATCCAGGACTCGGCGGGGCCCTCTACGATGTGATGGGGAAATACCTCGACGTGCCGGCCTATAAGCTGATGGGGCAGAAGGTGCGCGACGCGGTTTCGGTGGCCGCCTGGACGGTGCAGTCGCCGCCGACTGCGCTGGCCGCCGAAGTTGTCCGCGCCGCCGGGCAAGGGTATCAGGTGTGCAAGATGCACACGGCGGCGTTTTTCGATGTCCTGGAACAGACCCAAGCAGTTGAGCGCATCGTCCCGCCGGGGTTCAAACTCCACTACGATTTCAACGGCAACCGGACCCTGGCCACCGCCCTGCCGCTGATCAAACAACTCGAAGCCCATCCGGTTGTCGGCTTTATAGAAGATCCCTTTCCCAAGCACGATCGGGCAGCCTGGTGTCAGCTGCGCCAGCAGTGTGGGCTGCCGCTGATTTTTCACGTATCGGCGGCCCACGCTGGCTTGGCCGAGATAACCGCGGGCGTAGCCGATATCTACCTGTTCAGTGGGATGTCCATTGGCGATACCCTGATGTCGGGGTTTGCCTGTGCCCGTGCCAATGTACAGCTGTTGCTGCAGCTGACGGGGGGCACGCTGGCCAAGGCGCTGGGGTTGCACCTGGCGGCGGTCTTGCCTACCGCCACCGGCCATTCTATTCATCTGGATGACCAGTATGAAGATGATATCACCCCAGATCGGATCGCCGTCTTTGCCGGGCATTCGCCTGTGCCCGAGGGCCCTGGGTTAGGTGTCGAAGTGGACGAGGAGGCCCTGGCCCGGCTGGCGGCCAACAGCAGAGACAATGCCCCGCCGGTACGATGTGTCGGTGTGCTGCAGCTGCCCGGCGGTCGACGATGGTACACTACCCCGAGACCGGATATTGGCCGGCTGACAGGTTGTGAAGAAGGGACTATTAGAGGTATACGATTGGATCTATGGCATGCGGATGGTTCGTACGCATTTGAGCGGGTGTACGAGCAGGTCGCAAGAGAAGGGGCCATCGAGGCGGATACCAAAGCATGAATATAAAATCCCAAATCGACCCCTTATTCGCCGCCTGGGACCGGACCGACGCCCCCGGCCTGGCCCTGGCCGTGGTCCGCGACGGTTACGTGGTCCACCGTCGCGGTTACGGCCTGGCCAACCTGGAATATCAGGTGCCCATAACCCCGACCACCCTCTTCAACGTCGGTTCCATTACCAAACAGTTCACTGCTGCGGCTATGGCCCTGCTGGCCTGCGAAGGAAAACTGTCGCTGGACGACGATATACGGACGCACCTCCCCTATCTGCCCGATTACGGCCGGCCCCTCACCTACCGCCAGATCATGAATCATACCAGTGGCCTGCGCAGTTCTACCGATGTGCTGTTTTTGGCCGGTTGGCGCAAAGAAGATCTGATGACCCAGGGCGATATCCTCGCCCTGGCGCGGCGGCAACAGGATCTCAACTTTGCCCCCGGCAGCGAATGGGAGTATTCCAATACCGGCTATTATTTGCTGGCCGAGGCGGTGCAGGCTGTCACCGGTCTTTCCCTGGGCGAATTTTTGCAGCAACGTTTTTTTACGCCCCTGGGCATGGCCGACTCGCTTATCTTTGACGACCATACCCGGTCGGTCCCCAACCGCGCCTATGCCTATCGCACGCGCCGCGACGGCGGGTTATCCAAAGTGGTCGAAAATACCTCGTTTGCGGGGGGCAGCGGCCTACTGACCACGGCCGACGATCTGGTCAAATGGCTGCTGAATTTTGACCACTGCGAAGCGGGTTCCCCGGTCGCCTTTGAGCTGTTGCACGAGCGCGGCGCTTTAAACGGCGGCCAGCCTTTCGACTACGGTTTGGGCTTGGAATTGCAAGAGTACCGCGGTTTGCAGTGGGTGGGCCACGGCGGCGTCTGGATGGGCTATAAGAATTATATGGTCCGTATTCCCGAGGAAAAGCTGGGGGTGATAATTCTGGGCAATATCGATGCGCTGGATCCCAAGCCGATGGCGCAAAAACTGGTCGATGCGCTGCTGTTTGGGGAAACCATCGTCCCGTTCACCAACAGGCCCGCCCGCCGTGAGACCACCGACGACGGCGACTTTGCCCGGTGTCGCGGGCTCTACCAATTGGAAACGGGGGAGATCCTGAAATTGTACTACGACGCCCAAAGGCCCATGGCCCTGTTGCCGGAGGGCGCCAAGATGGAATTGGCCCCGGTCTCCCCGGTCGAGTTGGTCCACGTGCCCCTTGATATCGGCGTCGTTTTCAGCGCAGAAAACACGCTGCGCCTGCGCCGGAACGACCAGACAACCAGCGGCCATAAAATAGATCCGCCCGATCTGGAAGAAGACCGCATCGCTGCCCTCGTCGGCGGCTACTACAGCGATGAGCTAGACGTCACAGTGCGCATTGAGCGCGGTGGCGAGAGGCTGACGATCCGGCGGCGCTGGGACCGGGATCTGGTCTTGCTGCACATCTACGGCGATTGGTTCCTGGCGCCGTTATTCGAGAGTGTGCACTTTGTCAGGGACGAGCGGGGGGCCGTCGTGGGCTTTACGGCGACCAGGCGGCGGGTACGCAATCTCCGTTTTAAAAAACTATCCATCTGACCCAAAACTACGAGGAGCTAATCCATGCCCCCTGTCCATCCTTTGAAGGCCCTGCAAGTAATTGGCGTCCGCTACGGCGGCGCCCGCTTTGTCCCCCAAGGCCAACGCGTCTTAGACGAATGTCTGGCCACTGGCGCGTACCAGGCCGCCCAGGTGCCTTTTGAAGTGGTCGAGCCCCGCATGGCCGCAGCCGACGATGCCAGCGAAGAGATCGCCTTGGGCCGTTTGGGCGGGGCCATCGCCCAAGCCGTGGCCCAGGCGCGGCAGCAGGATAAAGCGATTTTGATGACCGGCGGCAATTGCCATCATATCACCGGCGTGATCGGCGGTTTACAGGAAGCCCACGGCCCCGACTTGCGCCTGGGGCTGGTCTGGTTTGATGCCCACGGCGATTTTAACACCCCCGGCACCACCCTTACCGGCAGCCTGGGCGGCATGCCGGTGTCGGTCTGTGCCGGCCTGTCGTTTCCAAAGTGGCGCGAGGGCTCGGGCATTGTCGCCCCTCTGCCCACCGACCGCATCGCCATGGTCGATGTGCGCAACCTCGATCCGGCCGAAGAGCAATTGGTGCAGGCCACCGGCATTCCCGTGGCCGCCCCGGCCGCCGGTTTTCCCGGCCAGGCGTTGGAACCAGTAATCGCCGATTTGGCCGCGCGAGTCGATATGATCTATCTGCATATCGATTCGGATATCCTCGACGATTCGCTGGTGCCCAACCACGTCACCAAAGAGCCCGACGGGCCCGATATGGCCCAGGTTTTGGCCGCCGTCGATGTGGTGATGGCCACTGGTAAAGTCGCCGCTTGTGCGGTGGTGTCGGTATTTGACCAGGGCGAGGGCGGCGATATCGGGCTGGCCTCGGGGCTGGAGTTAATCCGCGGCTCACTGCAATCGTGGCACCGCCACGCCACAGGCTAGGGACTGAAAGCTCCATTGCCTGGTGGATCAGATCCCTATCGGCGGCGCGACCCAAACCAAACACCGGACCCGTAATGGGCGTGGCGATCAATATTTAATTGTGGAGGAAATATCTTGAGCGACAGCACCAGACCCAATATTATCCTGATTAATTGCGACGACCTGGGCTACGGCGACTTGGGCTGCTACGGCTCCCAGGTCAACAAAACGCCCGCCCTCGACCGGATGGCCGCCGAGGGCTTGCGCCTGACCGATTTCTACATGGCCTCGGCGGTGTGCTCGCCCTCGCGCGGGGCCCTGCTCACCGGCTGTTACCCGGCGCGTATCGGCTTTGGCTCCTTTGACGGTCGCTGGGTGCTTTTCCCCGGCCAGCCGTTGGGCCTAAACCCGGATGAGGTGACGACCGCCCGGCTGCTCAAGGAAGCCGGCTACGCCACCAAAATTGTCGGCAAATGGCACTGCGGCGACCAGCCCGAATTTCTCCCCACCCGGCACGGCTTCGACAGCTATTACGGTATTCCCTACAGCAACGATATGGGCCGGCAAAAAGAGGACGACGTCTATCCGCCGCTGCCGCTGTTGCGCGACGATGAGGTGATCCAGGCCCAACCCGACCAGCGCGGCATCACCGAGCGCTATGTCGAAGAGTCGGTGCGTTTTATGCGGGCCCACAAAGACCAGCCCTTTTTCCTCTATCTGGCGCATATGCACGTGCACCTGCCGCACTATCCGCCCGAGCGCTTTTTGCGCGACTCGGAAAACGGCCCGTACGGGGCGGCGGTGGCCTGTATCGATTGGGCCGCCGATGTATTATTGCACGAACTGAAAGACCTAGGTCTGGACGAGGATACCATGGTCATCTTCACCAGCGACAACGGCTCGCGGGTGCGCGACGAAGGCGGCAGCAACGGACCCTTGCGCGGTACCAAGGGCACCACCTGGGAAGGCGGCCAACGGGTCCCCTGCATTGTCCGCTGGCCCGGCAAAATTGCCGCCGGCAGCGAATCGAACGAATTGACCTTGTCGATGGATTTGCACCCTACCCTGGCGGCCCTGGCCGGGGTCGAGTTGCCCGCCGACCGGGAAATTGACGGCGTGGATTTGAGCCCACTTTTATTGGGTCAAGCCGGCGCCGTCTCGCCGCATCAGGCTTTTTTCTACTACAAGCGCAACAGCATTGAAGCCGTGCGCTCGGGGCCCTGGAAGCTGCACCTGCGCAAAGACAATGAAGAGCTGCGGGCCCTCTACAATCTGGAAAATGATATCGGCGAGACCACCGACCTGGCCGACCAGCATCCCGATATTGTCCAGGAACTGTTGGCCCGGGTAGAGGAATGCCGCCGCGATCTGGGCGATGAAGCCGCCGGTGTCGAGGGCGCCCATACTCGGCCTATTGGCCGGGTGGAGCAAGCCGATACACTGACCCATTTCGATCCGGAGCACCCCTATATGATTGCCCTGTACGATCTCAAGGACCGGGGCTAGCACGGGGGCGCCTTTGAGTCCAACGACTATAGGATAGGTGATTAATGGCTAAAGCCAAGACCCCCCTCACCAACGATAACACCGCACTCCAACCCCGGACAAAATTCGACGGCCCCGCCCTCAAACTTACCTTCCCGGGCCTGCGCATTGGCGTGGCTGAATACGCCGAAGGGCCCACCGGCTGCACCGTCTTCCACTTTCCCGAAGGGGTCGCCACCGCCGTCGATATTCGCGGCGGCAGCGTCGGCGCCATTGAAACCGACTACGGCTGGCACCACGCCATTTGTTTTGCCGGCGGGTCGCTGTTTGGGCTGGAAGCGGCAGCCGGGGTGCGGGCCGAATTGCTGGCGCGGCAGGACTACGCCATAGATTGGGGTCGGCTGCCCCTGGTTTCGGGCGCCATTATCTGGGATTGGGGCGGCCGCGACAACGCCGTTTACCCCGATAAGGAATTGGGTCGGGCCGCCTTGGGTGCCGCCAGAGAAGGGCGTTTTCCCCTGGGGCCGGGCGGGGCCGGGCGCTCGGCCACGGTCGGCGGCGGGGCTGGATTGGGGCGCAGCGAAGCCGCCGGCCAGGGCGCCGCTTTCGGTCAAATTGGCCGTACGAAAGTAGCCGTTTTTACCGTGGTCAATGCGCTGGGCGCCATCGTCGATAATAGGGGCCGGGTTGTGCGGGGCAACCTCGACCCCAAAAGTGGAAAACGCCGTCATCCAGGCGAGCGCTTGGCGGAGAAAGCGGGTAAATCTGGTAAGGGCGAGCTCGAAGGTCGAAATACCACTTTGACCCTGGCGGTAACCAACCGGCGGCTCGACCGCCGCGCCCTGGAGCAATGGGGCAAGCAGGTGCACAGTTCGATGAGTCAGGCCATTCAGCCTTTCCACACCCAATTCGACGGCGATATCCTCTACGCCGCCAGCACCAACCAGGTGGAGACCAAAACCGTCGACGAATTCGATTTGGGCATTATGGGCGCCCAATTGGCCTGGGATGCCGTCCTCAAGGCGTATTGACCCGAGGCTTAAGCTCTCTCGTTGACGGTATAATGCCGCGCGGCTATTGTATACAAACGTACCGATACGCCAACTGTCCTTCGTCCAACCCAATGAGGAATTATGCCATCGTTTGATATAGTGAACCAGGTAGATCTGCAGGAAGTCGACAACGCCGTCAATAATACCAGCCGCGAGGTGGGGACGCGCTACGACTTTCGCGGCAGCAATACGGAGATAACCTTTGACAAGAAAGCCAAGACCATCTCGCTGCTGGCCGCCGACGATATGAAAATGCAGGCGCTGCGGGATATGCTGATCGCCCATTGCATCAAGCGTAAAATCGATTCCAAATGCCTGAAATTCGGCGAGCCAGAGGGCACTTCGCGGGGGCAGATTAAACGCGACGCAGAATTGCAGGAAGGCATTGCCCGCGATATCGCCCAGAAGATTGTCAAGCAGATCAAGGGCGCCAAGATAAAAGTGCAGGCAGCTATTCAGGAAGACCAGGTGCGGGTCACCGGTAAAAAGATAGACGACTTGCAGGCGGTGATTGCCTTGATGAAAAAGGGCGACCACGGTATTCCGTTGCAATTCGTCAATATGAAGAGCTAGGGCTTTTTGGCGCCTGAGTCGGGGCTTCTGTCTATATTCGGGTGGCTCGCCGGAGGACGGCTGTTGGGTGGCGACGAGGCTGACGCTCATTCTCGCGCTACGCGCTCCGAGGCCACAAGCCCGGCCCGCTGCGCGGGCACCCCGGGCTTGTGGAATCCGCTTTCAGCCTCGTCGCCATCCAACAGCCTCAGCACAAGTGTCAGATAAAACAAAAAATTAGACGGATCGCTAATTATGACTAAGTCTCAATCCACACCGCTAACCAGAATATGATGTGGCAAAAAACTAACCTTTAGTTTGTCTATCCATCCTATTTTGCCGAATAGACAAACTGGTTCGTCTATAATCAAGTTAGAAGAAATAGGAGAAGAGAAATCAGATCTTTGCAGTATATTTCCAGGAATCGAGGGATATACTGCATTTTTGCAGTATAATCAGTAGTTAGGCATCAGAGAGGAGACGCGAGAATTGCTGCCATCTGACCTCCCAGATGAAGAGATGGACAAGTTCATCAAGCGTCCTCTCGATCACTGGATTCCTGCACTGGAAGCCATCGCCCACGAGGCTTCAATTGCGGACTCCAGCTTCAGACGGTTCTACCACAGCCAAGTCTTCCAGGCTGGCGACCTCGTCATAAAGCTACGCCCTCCGCGCAATCGCCGTTCAGTTATTCGGGAAGAGCATGTTCTTGGATCTCTGCCCGATCTCCCTGTAGAAACACCGTCGGTGGTTGCATCGGGCGACATGGATGAGTGGCGATGGCTTGTGACAACGAGAGTTCATGGGAGAGAGCTTTCAGAGTGGCGTCTTCCAGGCCTATGGGGCGAACTTTCGAATGAGGATCGGCTGCCAATCGTGGAGGGCCTGGCCAAGGTTGCTTCGGTCCTGCATGACCATCCCACCTCAGACTTGGATTCAGAGTTGCTGAACGCGTCCAGGCGGAAGTCCGGCCCTTCCATCGAGTCGATCGTTGAGGAATACGCCCAATCATCTCAGGTTCCTCAAGTTCTATGCAGCGATCTCGCTGGATTTCTTGAGTCGGAGGCCCAATCTGATCGCCACGCCGTCCTGCTACACAACGACTTCAGAGGGGGCAACCTCGCTGTAGATTTGCAAGGATCAAGATACCGCCTATCAGCCATATTCGATTTCGAGGATGCTGGGATTGGACCTGCGGAGGCAGACCTGATAGGTGTGTTGATTGGATTCTTCGAGGCGCAGTCTACTCTGGTGGACAGATTCATGAACACCTATGCCAGCAACCGTGGCCTCGATGTCAAGCGGCTCCAGTGTGGCCTTCTGTCACGACTACTCCGTCGAGAATCGCTCGACGATGTCTCCTCGCGTGTCCGACTCGGGGATTTTCGAACGTGGGAGGATGTTGGAGCCCACCTGTTTCCATGCATGCAAGAAGACTGAGTCAGGATGCACGAGATGCCAAACATATGTATAGAATTTCGTATTCGCACAAAGATGAAATTCCTACTTCATCTAACATTCTCTAAGCCGTAGCAAGTCCTTTTGCCATATTTCCGATCCATTTACGCCGCGGCCCATTCGGGCCTTGGGGCTTGCGCCACCCCGCATACGCGGGGTCGTAAACGGTAGAGACGTTATCTGAAATGAAAAAGAATTAAGGCTCTAATGGCATATCTCCAGAATACAGGGAGATGTACCGGCTACCCGTTCTATCACTAATAGCAATGGCAATGATCAACATGGGCGATCAATCGCAACGGGAGCTACTTCACTCATTGGCCGCTGCGTACCGGCTACCGGGCAAGCCGCGTGATATTCAGGTGTACAAGCACCACGATTGCGTCTACTGCCTCACGGTGGGCGATCGCCGTTACGTGGCGCAGATCGGAAACGACTGGAGTTCGCAGGACACGCAGTTTAAGATCGGGCTGCAGCAGTATCTACATGACATCGGCTTTCCGATTCCTGCCTTACACACCACCTCAGAGGGCGAGGTGCTTTGGGATGTGGGCGGGGTGGGCAGCATCCTCACGGACTACGTGGGCCTGCCCTTTGATCCAAGCCGCAGGCGCCAACAATGTGATGCCGCGGCTGTCACGCTGGGTTGGTTTCACCGGGAGGGACCAAAGGCACAGGACCTTGGCACCCGCTACTGGGAGGAGTGGGATCCGGAGTTCCAATATTCCCGGGCATTCAACCAGAATGCGCATGACTTTTTGGTCCATAAGCCGCTGTCGGATTCGAACCGACGTTATGTCACAGAGCTCATCAATGACATGGCGGAGTTCCTGCGGCAAGCAAGCTCGTGCCTCATATCCAGAAATTGGTTTGAACTCCCTCACATCCCAGTTCACGGTGAGTATACGCAGTATCATTGCCGGTACCACGGCGACGAAGTCGCGGCGGTCATTGACTGGGACACGGCGCGTCTGGCGCCCAGAATTCAGGACTTTGCCCGAGCCATGAATGTCGGTCTTGGATGGGGGGCCTCGGTGCCCGACGACGACAACTTCAAGTGGCAATGGACGGACATCCCGACGGTGGCAGACGTGGTCCATTGGGTCGACCGCTATAGGGAGACGGCACCCGCTCTTACCCAGACTGAGCTGGAATTGCTACCCTTTGTCTGCGTGGCCATGTGGCCACAGTCCGGCGGGTCGCAAGTGCCGAACACAGACGCAGAAGTGGAGGACTGTGATCGCGTGGTCAAATTCATGCGATTTTGGATTGATGAGGCTAGAGCAATCCAGGACGCACTGATGAAGTAAGGATTCACTTCATATATTATCACGGTCTGCGCCGCACGACATGCGTCGCTTGGGGCTTCGCTCCGGGGCCGCAAACCGTAGAGCCGATATAAGAGCGGAAAATCGATAAGGAGGACGATCTATGGAAGTAACTCAAGGAAGCGATAACGTATTTGAAGATGTAGGTTTTGATAGGGAAGAAGCCGCCCACCTGAAAGTTCGAGCGGACCTAATGATCGATCTGAGAAAATACATCGAGACTAAAGGTTGGACCCAAAATCAAGCGGCGTTATTCTTTGGCGAAACCCAGCCTCGTATTAGCAACCTAATGAAGGGTGAAATCAGTCGTTTTAGTGTAGATAAGCTAATCGACATGCTGACCAGAGCCGGTATGCAGGTCGAAGTCAACGTCAGACCACAAGCCGCTTAAAGGAGTTCCAGTAGATCCAGACCATGCCTATCCCTGAATCAAATCCCGTTATCTCTATCCCAATGGTCACCCCGTTCGACGCGCAGGACCAGATCGACTACGGTGCGGCCCAACGGAATATCGAGCGCTGGCTGTCCACCCCGCTGAATGGCTTTATCGTCGGCACCCAATCCGGTGAGGAATTTTATCTGAGCGAGGCAGAAAGACTGTCGCTGGCCCGTACCGTCAGCCAGACACTGAACGGTGCCGATGGACGTTTTCTTATCGGCGGCATCGATTGCCCGTCTGTTACCGAGACGATCCGTCGGGCCGAAGCCTTTGCCCAAGTCGGGGCCGAGATGGTGCGGATCCGGCTTCCCCGTAACCAAGTCGAGGTGGAACCGTATTTTGCCCAGGTGTTGCCGCGCTGTCCGGTCCCGGTATTACTGATGCACCAGACAGCGCCCGAGCGTTTTGGCGCAGCCGGCGCACCAGCGGCCAGCCCCCAAGTGATTGGGCGGGTAACGGAAATGGACGGTGTCTTTGGTTATGTGACCGACCACGATATGCGCTTTGAGGCCCGTGTCCGCCCCTTTGTGCCGGCCGACAAACGGTTTTGGATCTGCAATGGAAGCATGATCCTTTCCGGCACCCTGATCGGTTGTAACGGCACGACCACCGCATTCGCCAATATCTGGCCGGAGGCACTCCACAAACTCCTTGAATTGGGCTTGGCAGGCCGCTACCATGAGGCCCAGGCATTGCAAGAGAAGGTGCGCAGGATTGACGAGGTGATGCTGCCCTATCTGGCCGCCGGGATCAAAGCGACGCTGAAGCTGCTGGGGTTTGCCGGGATGGTGCCCCGTAAACCCACCCCGCCCATGCCCCCTGATGAGGTGGATCGCCTGGAGCGGGTGATGCGCGATGTGGGATTATTGACTTAGGGCGTTGGGGGCGACGGCGGCTGACTTTGGATTTGTGCCTAGGGTTTGTAGATTACAAGAGTCCCGCCTTTAGCTAGTCCAAGCCCACCAAAATCAGAGAGAAGAGGCCATCTTGAAAGCATCGTTCACCACCCTGGGCTGCCCCGCCTGGGATCTCGACCAGATTATCGCCAACGGCTCGGCCTACGGCTTTGCCGCCGTCGATTTCCGCGGCGTGCAGGAAGATCTCGACATTACCCAATTGCCGGCCTTCACCAGCCAAATCGCCCAGACCAAACGCCAGTTGGCAGACGCCGGTCTGGCCGTTAGCGGCATTAGCACCAGCCTGCGGGTATGCGACGAGACCAAGACCCAGGACAACCTCGAAGAGGCCCGGCGCACCATTCCGGTGGCCGCCGAGTTGGGGGTGCCCAATCTGCGGGTTTTTGGCGGCGGCCGCCCCCAGGACAAGACCAAGGCCGACATGGCCGATATCGGCCGCGATATGATGGAGCAGGTGCTGGCTTTGGAGGGGGCCGGGCAATTCAAGTGGGTCTTTGAAACCCACGACGAGTGGATTTCCTCGGCCCATTGCAAATTGTTGCTAGACCGCGTCCCCACCCCGGCCTTTGGCGCCCTGTGGGATATGGGGCATACGGCCCGCGTTGGCGCCGAGCACCCGGCCGCCTCGCTAGAGGCGCTGGGCGACCGGGTCTACTATCTGCACGTCAAGGACGCCGTCTACGAACCCACCCACCCCCAGGCCATGCAGGACGGCTGGCGCTACGTTGGCTGTGGGCAGGGCCAATTGCCGTTGGCCCAAGCCCTGTCCTTGCTCAAAGAGCGCGGCTACGACGGCTATGTCATGTACGAATGGGAAAAGCGCTGGCACCAGGAACTGCCCGAGCCGGAAGTGGCGCTGCCCGAATTTGTCGCCTGGTTTGAGGGGTTGGATCTATAACTGGGTCTCAATACAGAGCGGATAAGCGCTAGCCGTTTCTGCTAGGGCGATGTCTACAATTTGTCCCTGCCAACCCAATCAAGTTCTACAATAAGGAGTACCGTCGATGGCCAAATGGTTTTTTGAACCCGGTCATACCGCCGCCGCATTCTGCGCTCGTCACATGATGGTGACCTACGTCCGCGGCCACTTCAAAGATATCCACGGCAAGCTCGATTTCGACCCCGAAAACCCGGCCGCGCTGTCACTCGAAGCCGTCATTGACGCGGCGGGAATCTCCAGCGGCGAAGCCGACCGCGACGAGCACCTGCGCCATGCGGACTTTTTGGATGTGGAGAAACACCCTACGATCACTTTTGCCAGCACGGGCGTGGAAATAATCGGCGACCACGACTACAAAGTGACCGGCGACCTGACCCTCCGCGGGGTCACCCGCGCGGTCGATCTGAAGGTGCGCTTTCTGGGTCAATGGCCCACGGCGTGGTGGGAGGACGGCGTCGACAAGGGCCCCAAATTGCGTGCCGGCTTTGTCGCCGAAGGCACCATTAACCGCCAGGATTTTGGCGTCTCTTGGAATGGGACGATGGACCGGGGCGGCGTAGTGGTGGGCGATACCCTGGAGATAACTATTGACGCCGAGGCCGTGCAAGAAACGCCGTGATGGAATGCCATGCCGCTGTGCAAACCTCAAGGAAATCCTATGCGAATCGAAGCGACCGCCCGGCATACCAAGACCAGCGTCCTTCGTCTTAGAAAAACCCTCTCTATTGTCGCCGTCGCCTGCCTGATGCTGGCGGCCACCCAACTCCGGGCCGAAGTGGTCACCTACCGGCTCGATGTCGACAATACCTGGAGCACCACCAGCCACCCCGGCCTGTTCCCCGAGGCGGCCCATTTTTCCTGGTTGGGCGGGGGCACCCACAACGACCGGGTCTCCTTTTGGAACGAGGGCGAACTGGCCAGCCCAGGCATGGTGGAAATGGCCGAGTCCGGCGTCATCGATATGCTGGCCGGCGAAGTGCGTTCGCAGATAGGCGAGGGCAAGGCCTTTCGATCCCTGGCCTGGCGCTGGTGGTTCTGCCCCCAAGAGATAGATGTGGGCGGTTGCGGCGAAACCAGCGTCGAATTTGAGGTCGACAGCGATTTCCCCCTGGTCACTCTGGCCACCATGCTGGGCCCCAGCCCGGACTGGTTCGTCGGCGTCAGCGGTTTGTCGCTGCAGCAGGAGGGCCGCTGGCATACCTCGTTGACGGTAGATTTGCGCCCGTACGACGGCGGCACCCGCAGCGCCAACGTCTGGGAGCTTTGGGGTCCCCAGAACGACCCCCCCGAGCCCATCCGTCTGATCACCGACGAATCGGGCGAGCTGATAACCCCCGCCTCTCTGGGGACTATGACCTTCACCCTGGTGTCTGTGCCCGAAGGGCCCACCGCCGTGGTCGAAGCTCAGACCGGCGATGAGCCCGCCGACTTTGAGTTGGCGCAGAATTACCCCAATCCCTTCAACAGCGGCACCGCCATCGGCTTTGCCCTGCCCGCCGCCGCCGAAGTTGAGCTTTCCGTCCACGACCTGCTCGGACAGCAAGTGGCCACCCTGATCCAGGGCCGGCGCCCAGCCGGGGCCTACACCGCCCTGTGGGACGGCCGCCACCAGAGCGGCCAGGACCTGGCCAGCGGCCTGTACTTTTACCGTTTGCGCGCCGGGCAGCAGGTACAGACGCGCAAACTGCTGTTGCTGCGCTAAAATGACCGATTGGCAACTGGCCCTCGAACAACAACAGGATCTCGCCGTCAGCCAGGGCAGCATCCAGGCCCTGGCCAATGCGGTGCGGCGCGGCGCCGATCTGCGCCTGTACATGACGACCGAGCGCTATGAAGAAACCATCTATTTCCAGCAGACCTACGCCGGGTCGGGTACGGCCTTTGCCGGTCTGATGAGCCACCACCACGGCTATGTCCACCACGGCCAGGACGTTGCACAACCCAATTGCAGCATCTTCAAATACGATACCTCGGGGACCTTTTCGCAGATCAAATGGCTGTGGGGCGATATGGCCCTGGACGAAAGCCAGGCCTACCCCTACGGTATTTATCGCTGGTTCGTCAACGACCGCTGGCGTCTGGTCTACGAGCACGACGAACAGGGGCGGCCCCTGTTTGGCGACCTGGAGCAGCTCAAAGAGCACGTCCGCCAGGGCCATTCCATCCAGGTCGGGGTGCGGCAGCTGTTTGGCCTGGCCGACGATACGGCCGAGGGCCCCGAGCATATCTCCTTCCTCACCACAATGCAGCCACTGGTCAGCCAGGGCCACGTCCAATCCAACTGCGACTTGGTCGTGGTGGGAGCCCCGCGCTGGCCCTTTACCTGGGGGGACGGGGTCCACATCGCTTTGATAAAACCCTCGACCAGCGGCGAGATGCTGTGCTTTGTCGCCGCCCCGGGCAAATTGCCCTTCACACGCGTGATCCGCCGCCGGGCCATGCAGTGGATGGTGGCCGAGCGGGGTTGACAGACGCAGGGCTCCCGTTGCAAAGGCTGACTCAGTGGACGATTGGTCCCATCGCCGTATATTGGGGGCCAGCTGTTTTCCATCCAATCGCACGGAGGGATCGCCATGGCGCCCCTCACATCCCTTTGTCTGGGGCTGCTGGCCGTTGGTCTCTGCGTTCTGCCGACCCTGGGGGCGACGGCCACTATCACCGGCCGGGTCGAAGCCCCGCGCTCCGACCGGGTCGATTTCCGCTATCAGGCCCCCCTGACCGGCGAGTCGGTCAATCGCTCCGCCCCCTCGACGGCCAGGGCCGCTTTGCCCTGGAGTTGGAGCTGGCACACGCCGTCCTGGTCACCGGCGGCCACCGCCGTTGGGGTGCCCCGAATTGGCGCGCCGAGCTGGGAAAACTGCGTCTGGCCCTGGGGGGACGCCCCCTGTTGCGGCAGATCGCGCTGTTCGTCGAGCCCGGCGATTCCCTGCACCTGGAGATAGACGCCAGCTATCTGAGCCCGTCTGTGGATTTTACCGGCTCCGGCGCCGACAATAACCGCTTTCTCCTGGCCAGCGGTGGAAAGCGGCCGCCGCCTTCGCCTGATTACCAAAATGTAGACCTGGAGACCTTTACTCAATGGGCCCACCAGTGGCGTCAGGGGCGCCGCGCCCAGCTCGACAGCGCCCGGGCCGCATATCGTTTGACGCCGATTTTTGCCGCCTATCTCGAAGCCGATATCATCTATCCCTGGGCGCGGTTCATGCTGAGCTATGCGACCCTCCACTCGGGTGGCAAGCGGCCGATGATTCCGGTGCCCCTGGATTACTACGATTTCCTCGACGAGGTGCCCCTGGTGGACCAGCGGGTGGTGGGCAACGAGGCGTATTTGTCCTTCCTCCACGTGGCCCTGGCCCGCTGGAGCTATAGGGCGCCCCGGCGCCAGTCCGAATTGCTGGGTCTGGCGGATCTGGGGCTGGATTCGGCGGCCCAGGCGCGCTTCGACTCGCTCTACAAGCGGCGCCGGCAGCCGCAGATGTCGGTTGTGCTGGGTCTGGCGGATCTGGGGCTGGACACAGCGGCCCGTACCCGCTTTGACTCGCTGTACCACAGCAACCCGTACCCGGCCCTGTCGCAGCGCTTTGACCTGGCCGCCTTCGGCTTTGGCCCCGAGGACCACGCCGCCCTGGACGTGTTCTACAAGGGGGGGTATACAGTGACCCATCCCAAAGACCAGACCGCGCCCCGGATTGACACCACTGGTGGCCGTCTGACCTTCCGCCTGCCCCGAGATAGGGCGCTGGAGGATTTCGTCCGGACGGTACCCTTGTCGGGGCGCATCGATCTGTCCGGGTTGGGTCTGTCGCCCGGCGACCAGGTGCGCATCGATTCTCTCTACGCCCACCGCCTGCCCGTCCCCCTGTCGCAGCTGGTCGGTCTGGATGAACTGGGTCTGTCGCCCGGTGACCAGGCGCGCCTCGACGCCCTCTACGCGACGCCCCGGTCGAGGATGCCTTATTTTATGGCCTGGCGCCATCGCCTGATCAGGGAGAAATTGCAGGGCCGGGTGCTCTACTGGTTCCTGGGCCGGCAACTGATCTCCAGCTTCAAATACAGCGGCGACTCCTTTGCCGCGGCGGCCCGATTGCGGCCCGATTTCGAGCATTCCAACGCCTACCCGGAATACACCCGGGCCGTCGAGGCGGCCTACCAGAAGAACGGCAAACTGCAACCCGGCAACCGGGCCCCGGGCCTTTTCCTGGTCGATATAGAGGGCCGCAAGATCCGTTTGAGCCAGTACAAGGGCCAGTTCGTCCTGCTCGATTTCTGGACCAGCGGGTGCGGTCCCTGCATCAGCAATTTGTCCCGCTTGCGCCGCCTGGGCCAGCAGACCGATCCCGACCGGCTAGTCTTTCTCCACATTTCGCTGGACAGGGACCGAGAAGCCTGGCGCCAGGCCATTGATAAGTACGGAATTGAAGGGGTGCACGCGTGGGTCTCCGGATGGGGATCCAGTGCGGTACGGGCGTATCGGGTCGGCGCCCCGCCTGTGTACTATCTGATCGACCCCCGGGGCCGCATCGCCGCGCGCCTGGGCGGCAACGCCGATGTCGAGCGCCTCCTGGAGCGGATCCGGGAGAGCCGGTAAAATCCCGCATACTTCCCAGTAAAAACGTGGACGAAGGCGCCCGACGTCGTATATTGGTGGCCCGTTTGCAGCCGTTCGCCATTTCCCAGGGAGGGATCGCCATGGTACGCTTTTCGTTTGTCTGTCTGATCCTGCTGGCCGCCTCGCTGTCGGCCGCCGACAGCCAATGGCACTCGTACGGGGCCACCCCGGCTAGCAGCAAATACGCCCCCCTTAGCCAGATCGACGCGAATAATTTCACCGACCTGCAGATCGCCTGGACCTGGGCCTCGGTAGACGAGCCTATTCTGCAAAGTCGCCCCGATATCTGGACCATGGTCTTTGAGGGCACCCCCCTGCAAATAGGCGACCGCCTCTACGTCAGCACTTCGCTCAACCAGGTCGCCGCCCTCGACGCGGCCTCGGGCCGGACCTTGTGGACCTACGATCCGGGCACCTGGAAAGAGGGCACCCCAGCCAATGTTGGTCTGGTGCACCGGGGCGTCTCGTACTGGGAGGACGGCGATGACCGCCGCATTATTTTTGGCACCGGCGACGCCTATCTCATTGCCCTCAACGCCGATAGCGGCGAGCCCGTGGCCGAATTTGGCCAGGGCGGCCGGGTCGATCTGACCCAGGGCCTCAGGCGTCCGATAAAACGCGAATTGTACGCCGTCACGTCGCCGCCCGTTATCTGCCACGACGTGGCCGTAGTCGGCGCCGTGGTGCTCGACGCCTTTGCCGTGGGGCAGCCGCCCGACCAGGCCATGCCCCCCGGCGATGTGCGCGGCTTTGATGTGCGCAGCGGCGAGCCGTTGTGGACCTTTGAGACCATTCCCCAGGCGGGCGATTTTGGCAACGAGACCTGGGAGCAGGCGTCGTGGAAAAATACCGGCAATACCAATGTCTGGACCCTGATGAGCGCCGATGAAGAGCTAAACTACGTATACCTGCCGGTCAGTACCCCCACCAACGATTACTACGGCGGTCACCGCCTGGGCGACAACCTTTTCGCCGAGAGCCTGGTGTGTCTCAATGCCAGTACGGGCGAGCGCGTCTGGCATTTCCAGATTGCCCATCACGGTCTGTGGGATTACGATTTGCCGGCGGCGCCCAACCTGGTCGATATCGAGGTCGGCGGCCGCCCCGTAAAAGCGGTGGCGCAGGTGACCAAACAGGGGTTTTGCTTTGTCTTTGACCGGGTCACCGGCGAGCCCGTCTGGCCGATCGAGGAAAAGCCCGTGCCCCAATCCGAAGTCCCCGGCGAGCGGTCCTCGCCGACCCAGCCCATTCCCAGCAGACCGGCCCCCTTTGAGCGCCAGGGCCTCACCGACGACGATTTGATCGCCTTTACCCCGACGCTGCAGCAGATGGCAAGGGATATTATCGACGACTACGAGTACGGGCCGCTCTATTCGCTGCCCTCGGAAAAAGGCACCATTGTCGTGCCGGGTATTATTGGAGGCGCCAGCTGGGCCGGGGCCGCCGTCGATCCGCGCAAGGGCGTTATCTACATTCCCTCGTATACTTTCCCGGCCGTGCTCACCCTGACTGCGGCCGAGGACCCCGAGGCCGACTACCGCTACACCGGCGGGGTCGCCTTCGGTCCGGCCGGGCCGCGCGGCCTGCCCCTGCTGAAGCCGCCCTACGGCCGCCTCACCGCCATCGACCTCAACAGCGGCGAGCATTTGTGGGTGAGCCCGGTGGGCGAAGGGCCGCGCGACCACCCGTCGCTGCGCCATCTCGATTTGCCGCACCTGGGTTGGGCGCAGCGCAATTTCCCCCTTGTCACCGAGACGCTGTTGCTGGCGGCTACCCAGGCGCAGTGGAACGTGGTCAACAATTCGCCCCGGGGCAATGCCATTGAGGTGGAGATCGATCCCAACGCACCCTATATCTGGGCTTTCAATCCCGAGGACGGCGGTCTGGTGGGCCGGGTCGAATTGCCGCGCAACGCCTCGGGGCAGCCGATTACTTATATGGCGGGGGGCAAGCAGTATATTGTCGTGCCTACTGGCGGGGCGGATCAGCCGGCCGAGCTGGTGGCGTTGAGTTTGCCCTGATTGATTTCTGCACAAGTAACGGGAGCTTGGACGCCCCTTGGCCAACGGGTATTCCATTCGATTTGCAGGATGCAACAAGAACAACGACAAAGGAGGCTTGCTAATTCATGACTGACCAGACACTCACCGGCAAAGTAGCCATTGTCACCGGCGGGGCCCAGGGCATTGGCGGCGATACCGCCCGGCGTCTGGCCCGGGACGGAGCCCAGGTGCTCATTGTCGATGTCGACGGCGATACGGCGGCGGCTAATATAGAAAGCATTGAGAAAGCCGGGGGCCAGGCGGCCTGTATGGTAGGCGATGTGGCCCAGGAGGATATTGCCAAGCGTATGGTCGAGCGCGTCGTGGAATTGTACGGCCGCCTCGATATTTTAGTGCAAAACGCCTACGGCGGGGCCGGCGGCCACGGCAGCGCTGTGGAGATTGAGCCCGAGCAATGGCGCGCCGGCATGGGGCAGTTGGTCGATGCTTTGTATTTGGGGGCCCGCGCCGCCGTGCCGGCCATGGAGGCTTCGGGGGCCCCTGCTGGTATGGCGGCCAGCGAAGTGGGCCGCATTGTCAATATTTCGTCGGCCCACGGCCTGTTGCAGGCCCCGCGCTTTCTGGTCTACGAAGTGGGCAAGACCGCCGTCATTGGCCTGACCAAGCAACTGGCCGTTGACTTTGGCCCCAGCGGGATTACCGTAAACGCCATTGCCCCGGGGCATATCCTGACCGAGAATATGCAGCGGAGCTGGGAGGCCCACGGCGATGCAACCGGCCACGGCAAGCGCCTGTTTGAGCTGCAATACCCGGTGCGACGTTTGGGTCAGCCCGAAGATGTGGCCCACGCCGTCGCCTTTTTGTGCACGCCTGGGGCCTCGTTTATCACCGGAGTGGTGCTGCCGGTGGACGGGGGGCATACGACCCAGTTGCAGGAGAATGTGGTGATGGATCTAAAGGATTATATCGTTGCGCACCCGGATTTGCGCACCCATTTCGACCGGCCCGATTCGGGTACGCCGAGGGGGTGAGGGGCGATGCGTCCGGGGCTTTATTGGCAACGGGTGTTGGCCCGTTTCTCTACAGATGATACCACGGCCCGTTGCGCCCCTCCTGCAACCGGAGTTCGACCATGATCGCTGTCCAGACGTTGTCCCGTGGTATCTGTGCCTTGGGCTTGATTCTGACGCTGGCTGCCGGGGTCCAGGCTCAGATCCGCTTTGAAGATGCCTCCTGGCGCCTGCGCCCCACCCGGATCGGTCTGCGTACTCCCTCCTGGATAGACATTAACGGCGACGGGCGTCTGGATATTCTGATGGGCGGCGAGGGCGTTGGCGCCCTGGCGTTGCAGACGGCGGACGGCGACTTTGTCCTCCAACGCGCCGCTGCGGGCCTGGTGGCCAGCCGTTACACGGTGGTGGCCGGAGACTACGACAACGACGGCGATGCCGATATGTACACGGCCGGCTTTGGCGAACCCACGGTGCTCCTTGAGGCCGAGGGCGGACGCTTTAGCGACCGGACCCAGGAGCGCGGGGTCGATCTGACCACGCGGACCCCGGACCTGTTGCGCACCGGCGTCGTCTTCGTCGATTACGACCTGGATGGCGACCTCGATCTATTCGTCGGCAACGAGCGCGGCCGCGACGTTATGTTCCGCAACGACGGCCCTGTCTTTGTAGAGGTCACGGCTGCGGTGGGGTTGGAGCAGGAGCGCGGCGTCCGTCAGGTCGTCTTCGCCGATTTTGACAACGACGGCGACCCGGACCTGTTTGCCGCCGCCAATACACGCCTCGACATTCCTCGGGCTTTGCACGACATACCGAGCGCCCTGTATGTCAACGAGGCCGGCGTTTTCACCGATGTGGGCGCCGCTGCCGGTCTGGCGCATTCGCCCCGGGACCATTCGGGCACGGCTGCCTTCGACTACGACAACGACGGCTGGACCGACCTGTTTTTTACCTCCAACGGCGAAGACGCCCCCCTGCTGTACCGCAACCAGGGTGACCTGACCTTTGCCGATGTTTCCGAGGCGGCCGGCTTGGCGGAGTGGCGCAGCATGGCCGAAGCCACCATTGGCGATTACGACAACGACGGCTGGGACGATATATTCGTTGTCACTTCTCGCGGCGAGGTCAATCGGGATATGCTATTCCACAATAGCGGCGACGGCACATTCGCGGAGATTGGCAGGGCTGCCGGGCTCGACGGGTTGCGGTCCGTACAGAGCGCCACCGCCAGTAGCGGCGACTTTGACCGCGACGGCTATCTCGACATTTTCTTGGCCACTTTCGACGGCGACGAGGTCCTTTACCGCAACGCCGGTTCGGGCAACCACTGGCTAGCTGTAGAGCTGGTGGGCACAAGGAGCAACCGCAGCGCCTTTGGCGCCCGACTGTACGCCCGTGCCGGAGACCTTGAGCTATGGCGCGAGACCCGGTCGGGCAACGGTTATCATAGCAACAGTCCCTGGGTGCACTTGGGGCTGGGTGCGGCCGAGCGCGTCGATTCGCTAGAGGTCCGCTGGCCCTCGGGGGCCACGACCCGCCTGGCCGATGTCCCGGCTGACCGGCCTATCCGCGTCGTTGAGGGCACGCCGGGGTTTTTCGACGCCGCTGTGATCGGCGTTGTTGAGGCGCTGCCCGATACTGTTGCCGGCGGCGCTCAGGCGCGCCTGCGGACGATTTTGCGTCCGGCGCCCTTCGATGCCGACAGCCGCATCGTAGAGGTAAGCGCCGATCTGTCCGAGCTGGGCGGTCCCGGGCAAGTAGCCCTGGTGGAAGAGGGCGACGGTACGTTTTCCCTCGACCAGAGGGTGGCTGTCGAGCAGCGCGGCGCCCATGCTGTGGTCCGCTTTGACGTACATCAGCAAACCGCCTTGGGGCCACGGCATGGCGCGCTTTTACAGGATATTGTGGTCGTCCCCACCGTCGCCTTCGATCTGTTCGCCGAGGTATTGGCCCCGGGCTGGCAGGTCAGCACCCACAGCTCGGCGGGGGTCGAGACGGCCCAGGCCGATGGTCTCGGTGGCTCGGCGGCCTTGGCCCTGGACTCAGACGCCGACCTGTCCTGGTGGGTCCAATTCCGTCCGGCGGTCCCGCTGCCCATCCATGGATACGCCGCTCTCTCTTTTGTCATGCGTATTGACGGCGAGTCCTCGGGCACCGACTTCCGCCTTGTCCTGGACCCGCTCTCGGCTGGCTCGGTATCGGGGCGCTGGGTTGTCCGCTTGGTTGACGAGGGGCTCGTTGACCCTGCCTCGTCCGCCTGGCAGCGCGTTGAGATTCCTCTGCCGGATACGCAGCTGCCCATAGAAGCTTTGCAGATCCGCTTGAGCGTCACCGGTCGCGTCCTGGTCGACGATTTCAAGTTGCTGCCCGTGGCACTGCGCCAGACGGCTGTGGCCGACCGGCCGTCGGCCACTCCTGCCGCAGAGTCTGTCTCCTTGCAGCCCGCCTACCCAAATCCTTTTAACGGCGCGGCCAACCTGACCTTTGCCGTTAAAGGGAGCCAGCATGTTCGCCTAGAGGTGTACAATGTGCTGGGCCAGTTGGTGACATCCCTCATCGACGGTCCCCTAGGCCCGGGTACTTACCGCGTAGCCTGGGACGGCACCGACGCCAACGGCCACGCCGCCGTCAGTGGCCTGTATCTAGCCCGGCTAGCCGCTGGCGGGACCAGTCAGACGCGCCGACTGGTCCTGGTGCGATGAGAGGCCGGCGCTGTTCTACACTACTCCAACAAGGTATTTATGTCCTGGCACTCTCTGCCTCCTGACCAACGCGCTTGCCTGCACTCTTTGTACGACGGCTACCTCTACCTGCACGGCTGCGTCGCCGCCGTTTTGGAGGGGGGTATGGGCACGGCCCTGGTGGACGATGTGCAAAGTCCTACCGCTGCCTGTCTGCACTTCGATATCTTCTGCCTTTTTGCCGGCCGCCCGGCCGCAGTGGACGCCGTGCCCGCCATTAAAGGCAGCCTTATCGGCCCCACGCCCTGGCCGGCCCTTTTCCGCCGTTTGCCGGGTGTATCGGCCCGCCCCTATCCGCGCATTGCCCTGCAAGCCGGCGCCTGGGATCGGCCCCATCTCCAACGCCTGGCCGCCCGTGTTCCAGAAGGGTTTGAAGTGCGGCTCATTACCGCCGCTGAGATAGACCGTTTTGCCGCCTACGACAACGGTGGGCTGGTCAGCAATTTTCCCTCCCCCGCCGTCTTTCTGCGCGACGCCCTCGGCTTTGGCGTATTCCACGGCGAGCGGCTGGTGGCTGGTTGTTCGACCTACGGTATGGGCGGGGGCAAGCTGGAGATTGAGATTCAGACCCACCTCGATTTTCGCCGTCGCGGGTTGGCCACCGCTGTGGCCGCCGCATTTATCGAGCACTGCTTGGACGCCGGTTTGGAGCCATGCTGGGATGCGGCCAACGAGGAATCGGCGGCGTTGGCGGGTAAGCTGGGGTATGTCGAGCCGACGCCGTACGATACGTACTGGTACGAGCCGTGAGCTGACTCCGTACCCTTTACGTGGCGGGCGGTATTAACCCATGACCGACGATATTGAGCAAAGGCTTTCGCCCTTGGTTCAGGCGGCCGCTATCCCCTGCGTTTCGCTTGCAGTCATTGAGGACAGCACTGTCTCCTGGCACGGGACGTTCTCTAATGCGACGGGCCCGGTCGTCCCTGGTGAGCCGGTCTTTGAGGGCGCTTCTCTGGGCAAGCCGGTCCTGGCCTACCTAGTGTTGAAATTGTGCGAGTCTGGATCGCTCGGCCTGGATACGCCGCTCAGCGTTTATTTTCCCGAATTGTTCACCTGGCAGCAAAAGCACGAGCGCTGTGAAGGTCTAGCGATTGGCCAAGAGCGGCGCCGGGTGCTCACTGTGCGCCATCTGCTCAGTCATACGACGAACGGCCCTTTTGCGTACCACGGTGGCAATTACGCCTGTCTGCAACGAATTCTGGAGCGCGTCACCGGGGAACCACTGGCGCGGTATGCAAAGGACCATCTCTTTGCGCCGTTGGGGATGGCCAGGAGCAGCTACACCTGGGAGGAATCTTTCGAGGATGGAGCCGTCCAGGGCCATTGGGAAAGCGGCGGCCCGGTGCCCAAAGCAAAACTCGAACAGGCCGAGGCCGAGTGGAGTTTGCACACCACGGCCCTGGATTACGCCCGATTCCTGGTTGAGATGCTCAAGCCGCCGTTGGAGTCCCGCCACAGTCTGACCCCCGCGATGGTTGCGACTATGTTGAGCCCTCAAGTACGTCTCGACCAATCCCTGTCGTGGGGTCTGGGGTGGGGCCTTGAGCAGACAGCAGCGGCTCGGGCTTTTTGGCATTGGGGCGACAACGACGGCTACGATGCGTTCGCCTGGGCTTCGAGCGATAGTACATCGGGCTTGGTCGTATTGGCCAATATCGACGGGGCAATCAGGACCTTCGCCGATATGCTGCGTTTGACGATGGGCGGCGAGCATCCGTCCGTCGCCTGGGCGTACGATTTCTGGCGGCGTTGGCGCTAGTAGATGACCCCGCGCGGATCAGATACTTGACAGAGATGTATCTGTTTCTTTCTCTCTTACTCAGCGCTCACAAGGGAGCCCCCAGTCCGCAGCAAGGCCCAAGGCCACCTTTCTGTTTATCTTATACTTGGTTGTAACATCGCCTTTTTCCCACCTGTATGCGGACGACAGGTATTTCACGGAAAGAGGTTGGTATGTCCAAGCAACTCCCTGCCCGTCCCCATCTGCGCAATCTCCAACATCAAGCCAAGCGCCTGCTCAAAGGCCACCGCGAGCGCAAGCCTACGTCGGTGCGGCGCTTACGTGCCCGCCTCGACCGTTTTTCGGCGGCGACCACCGCCGAGATTGTGCTGGCACCGGTGACCCTGCGCGAGGCTCAGCAGGTCATTGCCCGAGAATATGGTTTCGCAGAGTGGGCCGATCTCAAGCGGCATGTCGAGGCGGTCACAGGTCAGACACCCCCCGATAGTCCCACCGATGAACTCACCCTCCTTCTCCAGGCCTTGGAAGCCGGCAATGTGGCCCAGGTGGCGGCGGACCTGCGGGCCAACCCAGCCCTGGCCAATGCCTCCATCGACGACAACGACACGCTCTTGCATCGGGCCGAGATCGTCGGTCGGGGCCGACGTGAAGGTGATGAGCGCGATCTGCAAATTGCCCAACTGCTGATCGATCACGGCGCCGATATCGACGCTATTGGCGGGGGTTCGGGCGACCGAGCGCTGACCACGCCGCTGGATGCGGCCACCTGGACGGGCAATATCGAGATGGTGCAACTGCTGTTGGCCAACGGCGCCGACCCCAACAAAGCCTATCAAGGCATGCCGGCCCCAGTGGGTACGGCCATCGGCCATGGCCGCAAAGAGATCTTCTTGCTGCTGATCGCCGCCGGGGCCGACTATGGCCTGGAGCACACCATTCAACTGGGCTTACTGAAAGAGACGCGGGCCTTGCTCGACGCCGATCCGGCGCTGATCAATGAGCCCATGCCGGATGGGCATATGCCGCTGTCCTTGGGCGCTGGGCAGCAGGGGATGTTCACCTTGTTGGTGCGTCGGGGAGCGGATATTCACACCCGCGATCCCAAGGGCTTTACGCCCCTGCTGGCGGCGCGGGCGGCCAACAATCAGAAGGCGGTGGACGAGTTGTTGGCGCTGGGGGTGGCCGAAGATATCTTCGGGGCCATTCTGCAACGGGATGCGGCCAAGGTCGCGGCTATTCTCAAGGCCGATCCGAGCCAAGCCCATCCCGTGGAAAGGGGGCCGGCGCCCCTACTTTGGGCCCTGACCATGAACAGCCAGCCGATCGTCGAATTGCTGCTGGCCCAGGGCGTGGAAGTCAATATCTGGCGCGAGGGCCTATCGACGAATTCCCCCTGCATCCCGTTGACCGCCGCCGTCCAATATCGCCAGGACACTGTGGTGCAATGGCTCCTGGATCAGGGCGCCCAGGTCGATCCAACCCCGGCGGAACTGGAAGCCTTGCCCGGCTATCCGTCCGGAAACGAGCCTAGTGTCACCCTGAGTTGGGTCCAAAGGCCCTTCGCTTGGGCCGTGCGCTCCGGGACGCTCCGGAGCATGGAGATCCTTCGCGATCACGGGGCGGATATCAACCGTCCTTTACCTTGGTTCGGTTGTGGTGACAAGGTCAAATTCAAATGGTTGCTGGAACAGGGCTTCGAGCTGCACCTCAACAACGTCCACCATATGTTTCAGGCCGTAGAGAATGGCGATGTGGCGGCCATCGAGCTGATGGTCACCCACGGGGTCGATTTGGACGTCGAGGACAAACGAGGACGCAAATTGCTGGATGTGATGCGGCGGCGACGGCACGCCGGCATCCGGCTCATGGCCCAAGAGTGGGCGGACTTGATGGCCCTGCCCGCGCTCGAAACCGATCGGGTTTTAGGTCCGCGGCGGCGCTTCATCGACGCGATCATCGATGCAGAGACGGAGCAGGTGCGCAGTCTGTTAGAAAGCGACCCGGCCTTGTTGAACCGGCAGGTGGCCTGGGATGACCTATTCCACCTAGTGGTCAGCCGCGGCCAGCAGGATCTGGCCGATGTCCTGGTCGAGTATGGCGTGCCCTGGACCATCCACGCAGCTGCTCGGCTGGGTCGGCTTGCCGTGGTCGAGCGGTTGCTCGAGGCGGACGCCTCCCGCCTAGAAGCCCTGTATCCCATACAACCCCCTTTTGCCCACGACACGCCGCTGATGCTGGCTACCGCCGGGGACCACGTGGCCGTGGTCGAATACTTGCTGGACCGGGGCGCCGACATCGACCGCCAAACGCCGCGGACCAGCAAGCTGGGCTCAACCGGCCTAACGGCGCTGCATATGGCCGTGGGGGCCAAGGCGATCAACGCTCTGGAAGTGCTCTTAGAGCGGGGCGCCGATCTGTATATCCCAAACGATTCGGGTCGGATGCCCTTTATGCAGACTAATGAGGGCCCCATTAAGGATCTGTTCCTGGCGTACGGGGTCCGTCCCGAGGAGTTTCCCAGTAGATTTAAGCGCCAGGCGCCGCGCAAGAATCGAAAAGATAGACGATGAAGAAGGGCCAACCGGCGGCACGGTGCCAATCAAAGCCGAGCGGCTAACCCGAAGATCGTCGCCCAGGAAATACCCGGCGAAAGACTGCCGATCGGGTAGCCATGTGGATCCATTGCCCGCCCAGCGTCGACCCTTTATTGGGGCGATGCTGGGCGGCATCTGGAGTCACTCCTCGATACCCTAAAACAGGCTTTATAGGGTAAGGATTGGAACGTCAAATTGTCTTGACAGGGATGCCCCTTAAATTGTCTTGACAGGGATGCCCCTTTTTCTTTTTCTCAACGCAGTGCTCACAAGGGAGCCCCCGAGTCCGCGGAAAGGCCAGAAGGCCACCTCCGTTTTACCAACTGCCCATATACACACTCTTTCTGCCTGACGCACGCGGACAGCAGGCGACACGGAAGGAGTGTCCCATGTCCGCACCACAGTCCCTACCCCCCCATGCCGACCTGCAGCACCTTAAGTACCAGGCCAAAGACCTGCTCAAGGCCCACAAGGCGGCCCTCCCCGAAACGGCCCACCGTCTCCGGCAGGTCTTGCCCGAATGGGCCGATCGGTCCGATGCCCAGGTCTTGGCGAGCCCTTTCTCCCTCAAAGACGCCCAGCGCGCCATTGCCCGCCAATACGGCTTTGATCAGTGGGCCGATTTGAAAAGCCACGTCGAGTCGCGGCTGCAGCAGGACGCGGTCGACGAGGTGATTCGCGCCCCCTCTATCCCCCGAGGGTACGCCCTAGATACCCTGATCGCCTATTTCGAAGCCGTACGCGATCGCCACGTCGAGAGGCTGCGTCGATCCTTGGACGAGGACCCCCGTCTCGTCGATGCCCGCATTTGGCCCGGTCATCTGCAAAGCGCGCAGCTGGCCGACCAATTGCGCGCCAATCCATACCCTGACCCGACCTGGAATATCACGGCACTCCACGGTCTTGCTACTACGAACTCTTGGACGGAGAGTGAGGGGCCTGCCGATGAGGCGGATCGGGCACGCACGCGCCAGGTCATACAGACACTAATCGACTACGGCGCCGACATTAACGCACTCGGGAATATGGAGACGGGTGACTTCTACGCGCCGATCGTGCTTGCGGCCTGGGAGGGGGACCTGACCACGATGCAGCTCCTCATCGACAACGGCGCAGACCTATCGGGCCCACAAGCCGTGCACGCCGTGGAGACGGCCGCGACCCATGAAAGACCCGAAAGGCTGCGGTTGCTCGAAGCGTATGGTGTAAACGTCCCTGCCAGGATGTGGCTGACAGCCGGAGAAATAGACAGAGTCTTTGCCCTGGCCGATGCGGATCGATCGATACTTGATGGGCCCGATAGCGATGGTTACACACTCGTAACCGCCGCTCTGGCGGCCTGGTCACCAAACTATGAAGTGGCCGAAAAACTCGTACAACGGGGTGCGCAAGTCGACGTGTTTTCTGCCACAAAACTCGACCTTGAGCGTCTGCAGGCTCTGCTGCATGCGGACCCAGCCCTGGCCAACGCCCGCCTGGCCGACGGCATGACACCCCTGTGGTTGGCAGCCCATCTGGACGCACCCGAAGGGGTCCGCATCCTGCTCAATAGCGGTGCAGACCCCCTTCAGTGCCATCCTCTTTTCCGTCCAGCTATGTTTGGCTATGTCGAAGTCACGCGTCTGCTATTGGAGGGCGGATGCCCGATACGCGACCGCGACGTGGCCTGCGCCATGGCGTACAGCCACGGCGGTGGTGCATGTCTACAACTGCTGCTTGAATACGGCGGCGATCCGAATGACCGGGACGGAACGCGTGCAGCGCTGCACAAACAGTCCAGTAAGGGCCATATCGGCGCCGTCGACGTGCTGCTGGACGCGGGGGCCGATCCCAATATCCGGGCGCTGGGCAGTCTCGAAACGCCTCTGCACTTTGCCACCGGACATGCGCAGGTAGTCGAGAGGCTTTTGTCGGCGGGGGCCGACCCGACGCGGCGCAACGCCAACAGCGAGACCGCCCTGGACCTGGCCGTCCGTAAAGGGCAGGCCGAAGTGGCCGAGCTATTGCAAACGGCCAGCAAGGTGTGAGCCCTCACACGATGGGCTGAGTGTACGCCAGGCTCTGAGCAGATGGGTCACTTTTGGTTTTAGAAGCGCTCTGATTTTAACGAAAAAAGTCCCAGGGGAATTCCTCTGGGACTTTTTTCTTGATTATAACGACACTTTGTCGTATTGTTACGACTAAATGTCGTAAATTGATTTTCCATTAGGGGTTCAAGATGCAACAAACACCACTAGCCAACGCCGAATTGGCGGTCATGAATTTGCTTTGGCAGGAAGACCGATTGACCGCCCGGCAAATACGCGAGCGGCTTTATCCAGATGCGACCAAAGCCCAACACGGGACTGTACAAAGACTCCTGCAACGTCTGGAAGACAAAGGCTTTGTTACGCGCGACCGCAGTTTGCCTGTCCATCTTTTCTCCCCTCTTCTAGGTCGCCAAACCTATGCCTGTGATCAGTTGGAATCACTGGCTACCAAGCTGACAGGCGGGTCGCTGGCACCCCTTATTACCTACCTGGTAGAGGGGGAGAAGATGTCTCGCGAAGAGCTTGGCCGGCTTCGGGCAATCCTTGATGAGGGGCCCAGTGATGGAGAACAGGCATGATGGACCTTCTTTTTCAAGTGGGGCTCAGCAATGTGTGTATCTCACTGGTCCTGGCAACCGTAGCGCTGCTGGTTGAAGTCACCCTTAAGCGCCCTCACCTGGCCTATCTGCTGTGGTTGTCTGTTTTCGTCAAACTATTGACGCCGTCCTTGGTAGCGATTCCCATCATCACCTTCTCGGGGCAGCCCGAGGGGCTAATCACCACCGTCAATGATCAGTGGCTCCTGTACCAGGATGAAGCGGCCGACCCGATCCCGGGAGGCGCCCTGCACGCCTATCTTGCGGCAGAAACCTGGTCGGCGGCGTTGAGATATGGAAAAATCGGCCTGCCTCTACTTTGGTTCCTCGGCAGTGTATTGGTGTTTGTTGGTTCGAGCCTTCGCCTATATCGGTTTAACCGCTTGTTGAACACTGAATCTGAAGTGGCACCGCCGGATGTCCAGCAACTCGCCGCCCGGTTGGCCGGCCCGCTGGGGCTAAAGACCACGCCCACAATTTACACCCTATCGGCCCACCTTTCGCCCATGGTATGGTGGCTTGGCGGGCAGGTGCGAATTTTTATTCCTACCGCTTTACTCGACCAAATGGATACTCGGCAGTTCCAATGGGTTCTCGCCCACGAACTGGCGCATGTGCGCCGTCGAGATTATCTGGTCCGCTGCCTTGAGTGGCTGACTTCCATCCTTTTCTGGTGGAATCCCGTAGTGTGGTGGGCGCGGCATTACTTGCGTGCCAACGAAGAAATTTGCTGCGACGCGCTCGTCGTTTCCCACTTGAAACCGCAACCCCATACCTACGCCCACTCACTCCTAAGGGCGGTCGAATATCTTTCTTTGCCGGTGTCAGAAATACCGGCATTGGCCAGTGGCATCAACAACTACGGATCCCTTGAAAGGAGATTCCGCATGATTCTATCCGCAACCCCAAAACGAAGGCACTTGCGTGGTTTGCAGGCTTGTGTCCTACTATGCACAGCTGTGGTGCTGCCTTTGAGCGTGACGTATAGCCGTTGCCGACCAGGAAAAGGAAGGTCCTGCAGAGCGGGGCCAGATGCTTGAGAAGGTCGATGGCGATGGCCCTATCTCCGACAAGAAACATCGCGATGCGGCTGAGGAAGAGCACGCCGATCGCCAGGCCCTGGGGTATGCCAGCATCTACAGCGATGGCCCTACCTCCGATACAGAAGGTCTTTTTGCCTACGACCAAGAACAGACTGCTCGGCGAGCGAAAATAAGCTACCTAGCGTATTTGAAAATGCTTGTAATTGATGCCGACAAGGATGGCCATATTTCAGACGAGGAACGCCTTGTCGCGATAAAAGCAGACAAGATCGCCGAATTCCGGGTGAAAATGCGCCAAAAACCCGATGCTAACGGCGCAGGCACTGTCTCCGATGAGGAGCGCCTCGACACCAAACATCCGCTGAAGACCGCCAAAGCGGCTGAAGCAGGCAAGATCGCCGAATTCCGAGTGGATACGCGCCAAAAACTCGAAGCCGATTGACAGCAGAGGCCCCAACAGGCCGGGTTAGAAGGTCTCGTCCAATGAGCGCCGCCCCCCTAGTGGGCAGAGGGCCTAAACCCCTCGTGTATTTGCCCAGACACATCAAAGCAAATCCTCAATAGCTTCCTCCGGATGCAATGGGATTTGCCAAAAGCAGACTGGGCCCACCCAAGAAGGGTGCCAACTAGTCGGCCAACAATCGAAGCCACTGACGGAGGGTTGTCCCATGATCCACCACGGGGTATTGGCCCAGGTCGCTGGGGACAAAGTGACGCGCGTACTCTGGTTGGCTCTGGTTGGCCTGTTGAGTATGGCGACCGCGTCCACGGCCCAGATGATGGGCAACGGCGTACAGTGGAAATCCGGCGATGGCGGGATTCCCTATTTCACCCCCAGCCTCGACGGCGACCTCGCCGATATAAAGAGGAAAGGCTATCACCTGTCATGGGGGCCTTCTGATATCTGGGCTTGGGGTGATGCCTACGGGTACTCGCGCGACACCGATCCCGAGCCGGGCCGTATTCGCGTCCACGCCATCGATGTGGACAACAATCTGTACCTGGCTGACGGTGAAGATCCGGCCGAGAACGGCACCGACGCCGACCTGACGATCCACTGCTACTTTTCGTGGGACGAGGATAATTTCTACATCGCCGTCGAAAATATCGACAACCACTACGATGTGTTGGAAAATCAGGCCGCAGGGGCCAACCCCGATGCGTTCTGGGAGCGGGATACCTTCTATATCACCTTTGACCTGAGCGACGGCACGGGATCCAATAATGGCACCAATATCGTCGATTTTCGCGCCGCCCCTGTGGGCATCGACGATCAGGTCTTCTCCATGCAGGTGCGTCATTACCAGGGCGGCGAAGGCACGGCCGTGTCCTACGGCAACGATCCGGGCTACTTCCTGGGGGCCCAGCACTTTGGCGGCCAGACCGACACGGGCTATTTCATGGAGACCAGTATCCCCTGGGAATTGATCTTCTTGTTCGATCCGGATAACCTGGGCCGCGTGGGCACCGATTACACCTTCCGCGCTCGCTTAATTATCCCCGACCCCGACGGCGACGATTCGTACGGGACGACGGTCTTTGGTGGCGACCAGACCAACCTGGGCCAGAATAGCCGCTGGCCCCGTTTCCAACTCACGAACGATACTTTGAGCGTGGTGGAACCGAGCATTTGGGGCGCTGTCAAGGATTTATACAGATAGGGCAACGTACTAGTCACGAACCGGTGCAGCCGGTTAGGCTAGCACTTTATCTATACCGTTCTGCTTGAACCTTGAACATTTGGGCGTACTGGCCCCCCTGGGCCATGAGTCGGTCGTGGGACCCCTCTTCAACCAAACACCCCTCGTCGAGGACCAAAATGTGGTCGGCCATGCGCACGGTTGAAAACCGGTGCGAGATAAAGAGCGTAGTGCGGGCCTGGGTCAATTCGGCAAATCGCTCATACATCTCGTATTCGGCCAGCGCATCTAAGGCGGCCGTGGGCTCATCCAGAATTAAGATCTGCGCCTCCCGCATGAAAGCCCGGCTCAATGCTAGCTTCTGCCATTGACCGCCCGACAGTTCGACCCCTTCTGCAAACGTCCGACCCAGCATGGTTTCGTATTGGTTGGTTAATTGTTCGATGAAGCTGTCCGCCCCTCCCTTATCCGCCGCAACTTGAATACGTTCCTGGTTCTGTAGCTGATCCATCTGGCCGAATCCGATGTTCTCCCGGGCCGTCAGCTCATAGCGAATAAAATCCTGAAAGATAACCCCAATCTCACGCTGCCAGGCCGTTGGTTCAAACTGCCGTAAGTCTACCCCATCGATGCGGATGGCCCCTTGGGTTGGGTCGTAGTATCGAGCCAGCAATTTGACTAAACTGGTCTTCCCGGCCCCATTGGTTCCCACTAAAGCGACGGTTTGTCCTGGGTGCAGGGTAAAGGACAGGTTGGTCAGAATTTCCGTATCGGTGCCCGGGTAGGAAAATGAAACTTGGTCGAATTGAATCGAATGGCGAATGGGTCGAGGGATGGGTGCAGGATTTTTCACAGGGGCTAAAGCACCTCCTACTTCCTGGGGGACCAGGTCCAGAAACTCGAAGAGGGTTCGGGCATAAAGGGCGTGTTCATAAAAGGCGCCGCCGCGAGAGAAAAGATCTTCCAGGGCCACTCGGCTTTGTTCGGCCGCTTGGAAAAAGAGGGCGACATCACCCAGGGTGATCCGGCCCAGAGCGGCCCTGTAGATCGTATAAACCCAGATTCCGCTGGTACCGACCGCCGAGAGGACCCCAAACACGACATTGTAGCGTTCTTTACCTAGTACTCTGACATTTTTATTTTAGTGGATTCTCCGTTATCCTATTAAGCCCTACAACGGAGGTGATCCATGCGCAAACGCTATTTGGTCGATCTGTCTGCCAGCGAGCGGGACCAACTTCATGGT
>WLWI01000124.1_pt1 | contig 107780 bp, 101 predicted proteins | sample 6701501 | NCBI WGS metagenome assembly WLWI01 (sample SAMN12718690, study PRJNA515312) | sponge metagenome | isolation source: marine sponge | host: Mycale hentscheli | place: New Zealand: South Island, Marlborough, Capsize Point | collected 2014-11-01 | reverse complement strand
CTTCCGGCACGGGCTCAATCGGTCGCTGGGACAGAGACATAGACCACCTCGGGGAGAAGGGGGAGAATGGACAACGGGAAATTAGTGCTCTATGATAAAGGCCTCCCTGAATTCGGCAACAGCATCATCAATATGGACGGCACAGCGTTGTACGAATGCGTTGCCGCCATGTTTATCGCCCAGGCTTACGGCGTTGAATTGAGCTTTATGCAACAATTCCTGGTCGTGCTCACCGCGTTATTGGCCTCTATCGGGGCGGCGGGCATTCCCATGGCCGGCCTGGTGATGCTGTCGGTCATCCTCTCCGCTGTAGGGTTACCCCTGGAAGGAGTGGGCCTGATCCTCGCGGTGGACCGCGTTCTCGATATGTGCCGCACCACCGTCAATGTCTGGAGCGACTCCTGCGGCGCTGCTTTGGTGGCCAGACGCCAGGGCGAGGACCTGCCCACAGCCCGAAACTAAGGATATGAATTGTACCATGCGATTTTCTGGCTTTGATTGGCAGGTCAAACACCATATCGACCATCCTTGCGGCCCCGGTCCCAATCTCTGGCACCGCGAACACGTCAAAGTAGTGGACGATTGCCTGCGCTTGCGCATTGCCCGCCGCAGCCGAGGTTGGCATTGTGCTGAGGTCGAAACCCACCAACGCCTGGGATTTGGGCTCTACCAGTTCAAAGTCAATGCCCTCCTCAACGATTTTGACCAGCACGCCGTCTTGGGCTTGTTCACCTACCCGACCCCGGATGTGGGGGATGACGGCAGCAACGAAATTGATATTGAAATTGCCCAATTTCCCCACCTGCCCAATAGCCGCTTGGTATTCGGCGTTTTCCCCGCCAGCCACACCATGACTCGCAGCGAGCGGGGTTTTACGCGGCGCCGGCGCCGCGTAAAACCCTACACCAATCACCTTCCGCAGCTATACAGGACACCGGCCTCGCTCTGACCGGCTATTCGCCGAATGGACCTATACCCCCCTCCGGACTCGGGGGCCGTGCCCCATCAGCCCATGCCTATCCACCTCAATCTTTGGCTGCGCGAAAATACGCCCCCGGCTGACGGGCGTCCCCTCGAAGTGGAAATAGACGAGTTTTCCTATTCGTCCTAAACAGCCCCTTTATCCCTTGACATTATATAAGGACCTGTCTCATGTTGCTTATTGACGGTGGAGCAGGATAGCTCAGCGGTTAGAGCGCCTATTGTAAAATAGGGGTCAGGAGTTCGATTCTCCTTCAGTTCGTCGTCGTGCGGGCAGTCACCAGCTTGCGGCCAAGCGCCTGAGCCCCCCTCAGGAGAGTCCGGTTCGAGTCCGGACGGTGCTGCCCCATTTTATTTCCCCGACAAAACTATCTTTTGGCCAAGGTCGCGTCCGAAAAACTGGACGGTTGTCCATTGAGACCGAAAAAACGGAATTTAGGCGGCTCAGGCCGTCTCTCTTTCTTTTTAATAACTCTTTTTACTCCAATCACTTAAGTAATTCACAAAACACCTGGCACGATCCTTGCTGTTCTATATCTAAGATTGTTTGGCCCCGCCGATCACTCAAGGAGCACACGATATGCCAGACACTTTCTTACTCAGTGGGGTTTTGGCGCTTTCCACTTGGGTCAACAGCCCGGCCGAACCTCCCGCTATCCAGCCGTCCTTCTCTCCGCCCGAAGCAATCCTTTCTAAAATGGAAGCCCCTGTCCTTGCCCAGTCTGTTCCTGAGTGGACGGCTCCTGATCTCGACACCTCTGCTACCCCCAAGGAGCCTGCAGCAGCGGCAGAATGGGAGTCGTCCACCGATAGTGAAACCGCCTTTCTCGCCCTGTCCACCCCCATTCTCGAACCCACTTCGGGCACCATCAAGGAACGGTTTGATCTTTATTCGGCTCTCCCATTGTCATCAGCCCTCGACTTAGCCCAGGAGTAATGCCCCATGGAATGGATCGACTGGATCGCCTACATCTGGCTGACTGCAACAATCCTGGGATTTTTCTTCTTCAGTCTAGCCGGCCGTATCGGCCGCCAACGGCCTTTACGAGGTCGCCAGGCTCGCCAGCAGTGGCTCCACCAACAAGAGAGCGAACGTCCGGCTTTTTTACACCGACGGGATTGCCCCCGGATTGACCATATCCCGGGTGGGAAAGAGCATACCGGCAGGGCAAATAACAGCTCTAATGACAAAACTAAAGTCTGAAGTCTGATTTCCCCAATCACTGGCCGGGCCCAGGTATCCTCCTCACCTGTACGGCCTGATTGGGAGGCGGTCCGGGGTGGGCATGGCATTCCGGCCCGCGTAGAGACGGGCCCGCGCTCTTATACGCGGGCCCGTTTTTTACTTATTGAATTTTCTGATTTTTTTCTGACAATAAAATAAACATTCTAATAATAGAATCAATTGATTCTATTATCTTTATGCACTACAGTAAGTTATTTGATTCCTATATCTATCACAAGCTCTTCCAGGCATACAAATGGTGCCCTCGGCGGGATTCGAACCCACGACCTACGGATTAGGAATCCGTTGCTCTATCCAACTGAGCTACGAGGGCACCTATGCTTGTTTTTTGGTTACATATATAAGGCCTTGTCGCTGTAACCGTCAATAATCAAGAGACCGTGGGACCAGGCCCAGCAAAGACAAAAACTACATTAAACCACTATCTTCCCCCAAAGTTCCCATTTTTTTTTACCCTGCTGTTGACAGGCCTTGAAACTGCCCTAATTTAATTTTCGCTTGTGTCCTATCATCTACGCCAGATTTATCCAGCGGGTCTTGATCGACTCCATCATCTCACCGAGAGATTTCGATGGCGCAAATATTTCCTCGCAGCATCAACTGGTTCGCCAAGGCCAGTATAGTTCTCACCCTCGTTATTGTCGGCTCCCTTCTCGCCATTCTCCTCAACATTAACCGCGTCGACTTCGTCACTCAGGTCGATGTACCGCGCGATCAACCTGTTCCCTTCAGCCACAAGCACCATATCGCGGGCATGGGAATCGATTGCCGGTATTGCCACACCTCGGTTGAGGAGAGCGCCTTTGCCGGTATTCCGCCCACGGAAACCTGCATGACCTGCCATTCGCAGATCTGGACCGAAGCCCCCATTTTGGAGCCGGTGCGCGAGAGCTATCGCAACGAGACATCCCTGCAATGGACGCGGGTGCACGATCTGCCCGACTTCGTCTATTTCAACCACAGTATCCACATCAACAAGGGCATCGGTTGCCAATCCTGCCATGGGCAAGTCGACCAGATGCCTCTTATGTGGAAAGAGAATACCCTCAATATGGAGTGGTGTCTCGAGTGCCATCGCCAGCCTGAGAACTTTATCCGGCCGCGCGACCAGGTCTTCAATATAACCTATGAGTACCCCGCCAATCAGGAGACTCTGGGCAAAGAACTCGTCGCCGCTTACAACGTTAAAACCAGCCAATTGACCGATTGCTCAATATGCCATCGTTGACCTCCGATAAAATCACGCGCAAGCACCTAGACGAAGCCGCCATTAAAGAACATCTGGCCGGCAAGAGCGGTCCCGAATACTGGCGCAGCCTGGATGAGTTGGCCCAGACGCCTGAATTCGAGGAAATGCTGCACCGCGAATTCCCCGAACAGGCTTCTGAATGGGACGACGGTTTCTCGCGCCGCAATTTTCTCAAATTGATGGGCGCCTCCCTCGCCTTTGGCGGCTTGACCAACTGCACCGTCCAGCCCGACGAGAAAATTGTCCCCTTCGTCAAGGCCCCCGAGTATATGGTGCCCGGGAAACCGCTCTTTTACGCCACCGCCGTATCACAAGGTGGCGTCGGCACGGGTATTCTGGTGGAGAGCCACTCCGGCCGCCCTACCAAAATAGAAGGCAATCCCGCCCATCCGGCTAGCCTGGGCAGCAGCAGCGCCCAGATCCAAGCCTCCGTCCTCGATCTCTACGATCCGGACCGGGCCCAGGTCATTACCAACGCCGGCGCCTTGAGTACCTGGTCGGCTCTGTCCCAGGCTCTGTCCCAGGCGGCCCAATTGCAGGGCATGAAAAATGGCGCTGGCCTGCGCATTTTGAGCGAGACGGTCACGTCCCCGACCCTGGGAGCCCAAATGCAGCGGGTGCTAGACAATTTCCCCCAGGCCCGCTGGCACCAATACGAACCGGTCAATAACGACCAGACTCGCAACGGCTCGGTCCAGGCCTTTGGTCGCCCGCTCAATACCTACTACGATTTTAGTAAGGCCCGGGTGGTGCTGTCGCTCGATGCCGATTTCCTCAACGAGGGTCCGGCCGCAGTGCGCTATGCACGCGACTTTGCCGCCGCTCGCAAAGTCCGCGACGGCGCCCAAGCCATGAACCGGCTCTACGTCGCCGAATCGACCCCTTCCAGTACCGGGACGATGGCCGACCATCGGCTGGCCCTCACGGCCGGTGCGCTGGAATCCTTTGCTCTGGCGATAGCCTCTGGCCTGGGCGTGGCGGTTGCAGCCCCAGACTCCCCGGCCCCCTCCCAGGTGGCCTGGGCCGAGGCGCTGGTACGCGATCTCAATGGCAATAAAGGGTCCAGCATTGTCGTGGCTGGCCCCCATCAAGCCGCTTCGGTCCACGCTCTGGCTCACGCCATGAATCAGGCCTTGGGCAATATTGGCCAGACCGTCCATTATACTGAACCGCTCGAAGCCGACTCGGTGGACCAGGGTCAGTCAATCGTCGAACTCGCCACGGCTATGGACCAAGGCCAGGTCGATATTCTGCTAATTTTGGGCGGCGATCCGGTATATAATGCCCCCGCCGACTTGAATTTTGCCCAGGCTTTGGACAAAGTCGGCTTGCGCGTCCATCTTTCCAGCCATTTAAACGCCACCTCGCGTTTATGCCATTGGCACGCGCCTCAATCGCATTATTTGGAGAGTTGGAGCGACGTGCGCACCTATGACGGCACCGTTTCCATTGTCCAACCGCTGATCAAACCGCTCTACCCCAGCAAATCGTCCCTCGAACTAGTGGGTGTATTGCTGGCCGAGGCTGGCAAACCGACCTACGATGTGGTGCGCGAGCATTGGCAAGACAAATTGGGCGCTGATTTTGAACCGGCCTGGCGGCGGGCCCTGCACGACGGCTTGATCAACGGCAGCGCTCTGCCCTCCCAAGCTGTCCCTCCAGTGGGCACCATCAACTTGCCTGCGGGGCTGGGACGGGCCGTTGACGACGAAGCCGTCGAATTGCACTTCCGCCCCGACCCGCTTATTGGCGATGGTCGCTACGGCAATAACGGCTGGCTACAGGAAACACCGCACCCCATTACTCATTTGACCTGGGATAATGCCGCGGTGATGAGCCCTGCCACGGCGAAGCTACTGGGCCTGGGGGATCCCCTCGCCTCACGCGATAACGCCCTATCGCGGCAACAATCGGTGGTTGAATTGCGTTCCGGCGAGCGCACCCTCAAAGCGCCTATCTGGGTCCAACCCGGCCAGGCCGACGGCGTCGTCACCCTGAATCTGGGTTACGGCCAAGAATTTGGCGGCCGTGTCGCCGCCGAAGCCGGGGTCAACGCCTATGCCCTGCGCCAGGCCGAGGGCCCTTGGCATACAGCGGACTTAAGCGTCAGCAAAACCGTTGAGAAACAATCCCTGGCCTGCACCCAAAACCATCATTTAATGGAAACGCGCAGTCACCTGATCCGTTGGGCTACTCTCGACGAATTCAAGCAAAACCCCGAATTCGCGCACGAGATGTTCCACGATCCGGCCGAGGATATGACCCTGTATGACAAGCACGAATCGCCCAATAACGCCTGGGGCATGGTCATTGACTTAAGCGCCTGCATGGGCTGCAACGCCTGTTCAGTGGCCTGCCAATCGGAGAATAATATCCCGGTCGTAGGCAAGGAACAGGTGCTCAACGGCCGCGAAATGTCGTGGATTCGCATTGACCGCTACTATCGGGGCGAAATCGAAGATCCGGAAATCGTCTACCAACCCGTCCCTTGCCAGCAGTGCGAGAATGCCCCCTGCGAGGTGGTCTGCCCCGTCGGGGCAACCGTGCACAGCGAAGAAGGCCTCAACGATATGGTCTACAACCGCTGCGTGGGCACCCGTTACTGCTCCAACAACTGCCCCTATAAGGTGCGACGGTTCAATTTCCTGCAATACACTGACCGCGACTCCGAAACCCTGAAAATGCAGCGCAACCCCAATGTCACGGTGCGCGCTCGTGGTGTGATGGAAAAATGCACCTACTGTGTCCAGCGCATCAACGCTGCCCGCATTGACTCGAAAAAGTCGGGCGAGGCCATTACCGACGACCTGCAGACGGCTTGCCAACAAGCCTGTCCCACCCAGGCCATCGTCTTCGGTGATATCAACAACCTCGACAGCGAGGTGGCCCGCCTTAAAGATTCACCGCTCAATTACGGTCTGCTCACCGACCTCAATACCCGTCCCCGCACCACCTATTTAGCGGGGGTGAAAAACCCCAACCCGGAGATTGTCGAGGGTTAGCATGTCTGAACCATCTCAGTCCAATAGGTCCCCGTACCAGCCCCCCGAATCGGAGTTGGGGCCAGGCTTACAGACCTATACGGCTATCACCGAAAAAATTAGCTCGACGATCCTCACCCCGCTTCTCAACACGCCCAAGTCGTGGTTTTTTGGGCTGGCGGTGGGCTTTCTCCTGCTCCACGGTTTTCTCATTGGCATTCCCTACCTGCTCTATGAAGGAACCGGTATCTGGGGACTCAATGTGCCGGTGGGTTGGGGCTTCGCCATTATCAATTTCGTCTGGTGGATCGGTATCGGCCACGCCGGCACGCTGATTTCAGCGGTCCTGCTTTTGTTGCGGCAACAGTGGCGCACCTCCATCAACCGCGCCGCCGAGGGCATGACCATTTTCGCCGTCATCTGCGCCGCCCAGTTCCCTTTGTTCCACACCGGGCGGCCCTGGCTGGCCGCCTACTGGCTGTTGCCCTACCCCAATTCCATGGATATTTGGCCGCAATTCCGCAGCCCGCTCATCTGGGATGTTTTTGCCGTCTCCACTTACCTGAGCGTATCCCTGGTATTTTGGTTTATGGGCATGATTCCCGATATCGCCAATTTGCGCGACCGGGCCAAGAACCGCATTGCGCAGGTGGCCTACGGCATGTTGTCCATGGGCTGGCGCGGCTCGGCCATTCACTGGGAACGCTACGAAATGGCCTCCCTGGTGCTGGCCGGCCTTTCTACCCCGCTGGTTTTGTCGGTACACAGTATTGTCAGCTTTGATTTTGCCACCGGCATTGTCCCGGGCTGGCATACCACCATTTTCCCGCCCTACTTCGTGGCCGGGGCTATCTACGCCGGCTTTGCCATGGTGCTGACTTTAATGTTGCCGTTGCGCAATATTTACGGCATGCACGATCTGATCACCGACCGCCATCTCAATAATATGGCCAAGGTTATGCTGGTATCGGGCATGATCGTGGGCTACGGCTATTTCATGGAGCAATTCATGGCCTGGTACAGCGCCAGTGAATACGAGAGCTTCATGATGAGCAACCGTATGTTTGGCCCCTACGGCAATTATTACGGAGCGCTAATCCTCTGCAATATCATCGTCCCTCAGCTTCTCTGGTTTAAGCGCTTCCGGCTCAACGTCTATTCGCTCTTTGTCGTTTCCATGTTCATCAATGTCGGCATGTGGTTGGAACGCTTCATCATCGTGGTGGGCAGTTTGCACCGCGATTTCATGCCCTCCTCGTGGGATATGTTCCACCCCACGTTTTGGGATTGGGCCATCTACATCGGCACCATGGGGCTCTTCTTATTCCTCTTTGCCCTCTTTATCCGCACCTTGCCGATGATCGCCATCCACGAAATTCGCACCTTGATACCGGTCGGCCACAAAAAACACTAGCGAGTCGCAGCGCATGAACCACGAACCTGCTGGACCCTACGGCCTGATGGCCGAGTTCGAACAACCCGAAGATCTGTTGGATGCCGCCGAGCAGACCTATGCGGCGGGGTACCGTAAAATGGACGCCTATTCGCCGGTGCCCATCCACGGCCTTGCCGATGCCATCGGCAAAAAGCTGACCCGGCTGCCCTTTTTGTCCTTTGCCTTTGGCTTGCTGGGTGCGGCCACCGGCTACGGCCTGTGCTACTGGGTCTCGGCCGTCGATTATCCTCTCAATATTGGCGGTAGGCCCTTCCACTCGGGCCCCTCCTTTATTCCCGTCACCTTCGAGCTGACCATTTTATTTGCGGCCTTCGCCACATTCATTGGCATGATGATCCGCAACGGTCTGCCCCGGCCGCACCATCCCGTGTTTAATGTCGAAGCCTTTGCCCGGGCCTCGCAGGATCGCTTTTTCCTGTGCATTGAAGCCGAGGACGAACAATTCGATCTCGATAAAACCCGGAGCTTTTTGCAAAGCCTGAATCCGCACGAGGTGTCCCAAGTTGAGCACTGATTATCTTTCCCTGCGCGGCGCCCGCTCTGCCCTTATGGGCGCCATTCTGCTGCTTTTGGCCAGTGGCTGCGAATTGCGCCAAGCCATGTACGACCAGCAGAAATACGAGCCCTTGGAAGCCTCTCCCTTCTTCGCCGACGGGATGGCCTCTCGACAGCCCGTACCTGGTACGGTGGCCCAGGGCCAATTGATGCTGGACGACCACCTGTACAAAGGGACGGTCGATGGCCAGCCGGCCACGGCCTTGCCGGCCCAGATCCAGGCCCAACCAATGGCCCAACTGCTAGATCGGGGTCAAGCGCGCTACGATATTTTCTGCAGCCCTTGCCACGATCGCACCGGCAGCGGTAACGGCATGATCGTCCAGCGCGGCCTCAAGCAACCGCCCTCCTACCACATTGACCGCCTGCGCGACATGCCCATCGGTTATTACTACGATGTAATGACCAACGGCTTCGGCGCCATGTACAGCTACGCTTCCCGTATACCGGTTGAAGACCGCTGGGCCATTGCCGCCTATATTCGCGCTTTACAGTTGAGCCAGTCCGTCGAACTGGAACGCCTGCCCGCAGAGGATCAGAGGCAACTCCAATGAGTGAATTGATACACCGACAATCCGAAGCACTTCGCCCCTATCTGAGCGCCCTGCAGACACGGGCCTTGATCGTCGGCGTCGTCGGCCTGTTGGCCACCGCCGCAGCCTATACGGTCGACCAAGAGCAATTCTTCCGGTCTTATCTACTGGGGTATATTTATTGGTTCAGCCTTACCGGCGGTTGCCTGATTATCCTCTTAATTCACCAAGCCGCAGGGGGTAATTGGGGGTTTGCTATTCGCCGCCTCCTCGAAGCTGGGACGCGGACACTGCCGTTGATGGCGGTCCTCTTTATTCCCATCCTGCTGGGTATGCACGACCTTTACCACTGGACCCACGACGCCCCTGACGACAAGATTCTGCAGCAAAAACTTCCCTATCTCAACTCGACCTTCTTCGTCATTAGGGCGGTGGCCTATTTCCTTATCTGGGGCCTGCTCATCTATTTGCTCAACCGCTGGTCCCTGGCCCAAGATAGCACCGAAGAAACATGGCCCACCCGGCGCATGCAGCTGCTCAGTGGCCCCGGAATAGTCATTTTTGCCCTGACCATGACCTTAGCCTCGGTCGACTGGTTGATGTCTCTGGAACCGCATTGGTTTTCCACCATCTACAGCGTCATCTACATGGTTGGCCAGGCTCTCTTGACCTGGGCCTTTATGATTATCGTCGGCACCAAACTGGCCCAACGCGAGCCCCTCAATAAGGTCCTTACCAACGACCGCCTGCGCGATCTGGGTACTTTCGCCCTGGCTTGTGTCATGCTCTGGGCCTATACCTCTTTTTCGCAGTTGCTCATTATCTGGTCCGGCAACCTGCCCGAAGAAATCACTTGGTATATGACCCGCCTGAAGGGCGGTTGGCTGGCCGTAGGCATAATATTGGTCCTATTGCATTTCGGTCTGCCTTTCCTGCTGTTGATTTCGGCTCGTATCAAATCGCGTATCCCCATATTAGTCGGTATCGCCTCGGGACTGATGATCATGCGCCTGGTCGAACTTTTCTGGATTACCGCCCCCGCTTTTGCCGGAGCGCACGGGGCTGGAGACGGAGCGCACGTTGCCGCCGGCCTCCCCCACTGGCAAGACCTGGTGATACCCATTGGTATTGGCGGCATTTGGGTCGCCTTCTTCTTCTTTCAATTGAAGCGGCGGCCGCTGGTCGCCTCCAACGATCCCCGCTTCGCCGATCTGCTCGCCGGAGATGACAATCATGGCTGATTCCCACGGCGCCCCGGAAAATCCCGGCTACGAGACCAGGGACGCCGAAGTTGGGCCACTGCGCAATTTCGGTATCTTCCTGATAATCCTGTGCGTGTTCGCTTTTGTATCCATGTGGGCTCTTTTCAACACCATGGAATACTACCTAAACTACTTCGACGATCCAGCACCGCCCCTGGCCCAAACCCGAACCCAATTGCAGGGCCCCCGTTTGCAAATTGACCCGCCGCAGCAAAAAATTGAATTGGAAGCCCTGGAAGTGGAACGACTAACGACTTATACCTGGGTCGATTCCAGTACCAAATTAGCTCGTATCCCCATCGCTCGTGCCAAAGAATTGCTGAGCGACGGCACCTTTACCCTGGCCACGGCGGTGCAGACCGCCCCAGCCGCCGAATAAAAGGCCGATTGGTCTGAACTGACGATGTCCGCCACCCGCCCACATACTCGCGTCTGGTCCCTGGGCCTTTTGTGCGCCCTTGCGGCTGGCCCAGCCCAGGCCCAGCCCTTAACGCCCGAACGAGTGGCCAATATCAATATCACCCAGCAATTGGGTGAGCAATTGCCGCTCGATTTGCGCTTTGTCGACGAGACCGGCCAAGAGGTAGTATTACAGCAGTATTTTGGCAGCAAACCCATCATCCTGGTGCTGGCCTATTACGAATGCCCCATGCTCTGCACTCAGGTACTCAACGGGTTGGTAAAGGGCATAAGGCCCCTCAGCTTTGATATTGGCCAGGAGTTTGATATTGTCACGGTGAGTATCGATCCGGGGGAAACACCGGAAATGGCCCGTGCCAAACAACAGATCTACCTCGACAATTATACCGGTTCTATCGGCAACCACGATCCTGTGGCCGCCGCCGCAGGTTGGCATTTCCTTACCGGCACCCAAGATCAGATCGACCGCCTGACCCAGGCGGTGGGTTTCAATTACGAATACGATCCCGACACTGACCAGTATATGCACGCCTCGGGCCTTATTGTTTTGACGCCTGCAGGCCAAATGGCCCGTTATTTTTACGGCATTGACTACGCCCCCAAAGAGCTCAAATGGGGCTTGATCGAAGCGGCCAACCACACCATTGGTTCGCCGGTCGACCAATTGCTCCTCTTGTGCTATCAATACGACCCCTTAAGTGGTCGTTACGGCCTGGTAATTCGCAATGCGCTGCGGGTCGGAGGGGGGGCCACCCTCCTGGTCCTGGCCACCTTCGTCATCACCATGCTGCGCCGCGAGCGGCGCCAAACCGCCGCTTGATCTGCTGAGGTTAACGATCCATGCTCAATTTCCCGCTTTGGCCCAAACAGGCCTCCACCGTCGCTCCTTGGGTCGATCTATTCTACATCGTCCTGGTCCTGCTGAGCATCTTATTCTGCGTTTTGGTCTTTGGGATGATTACTTTCTTCATCATCAAATACCGACGCCGTTCCGATGCTGAACAACCGGTGCAGATCCACGGCAATTTACCCCTGGAGCTTTTGTGGACCGTTATCCCCCTCTTTCTGGCTATCGGGGTTTTTGCCGGGGGGGCCGATCTCTTTTTCCGCCTTGCCCGGGTGCCCAACGATCCCATGGACGTCTACATCGTCGGCAAACAGTGGATGTGGAAAGTCCAACACGCCCAGGGCAAACGCGAAATAAATGAATTGCACGTCCCCTTGGGCCAGACCGTCCGCCTGACCCTGGCCTCGGAAGATGTCTTGCACGATTTCTTCATCCCTGCCTTTCGGGTTAAAATGGACGCCGTTCCCGGCCGCTATACCACAATGTGGTTTGAAGCCACCGAACTGGGCGAATTCCACATCTTTTGCGCCGAATTCTGCGGCACCCAACACTCGGGCATGATCGGCAAAGTAACGGTCATGGAACCCGAGGATTTTCAGTCCTGGATGGATGGCGGAGCCCAGGGAGAAACAATCGTCGAAGCCGGCGAACGCAAATTCTCGGAATTGGCCTGCGATACCTGCCACAAGAATGTAGGATCTGGTCGCGGTCCTTCGCTGGTCAACCTGTACGGGCATAACGTAGAGTTGGAAGGCGGCCGAGAAGTGCTGGTCGACGACGAATACCTGCGCCAATCCATTCTCAATTCGCAGGCCAGTATTGTCGCCGGTTACCAGCCCATCATGCCCCTATTCCAGGGCCAAATCAGCGAAGAGACCTTATTGCAGCTGATCGCCTATATTAAATCGCTGAGCGAGACCGCAGAATAAGTCACAGCCACTCGCCCACTATTGAGCGTTGTCGATAACATTTAAAAAAGGTCGCGTTTCATGAGTACCGCCGCTGCCGTCCAGACCCAGGAAGAGCCGATAAACTATCTGAATGCCTCCTATGGCATCAAGTCGTGGCTCCTGTCGCTCGATCACAAGCGCATCGGGCTGCTCTACCTGATCACCATCACCTTATTCTTTATGTTGGGCGGGGTCTTCGCCGGTCTAATCCGACTGGAATTATTGACCCCGGAAGGGGATCTATTGGAGGCCGAGACCTATAATAAGGCCTTCACTATGCACGGGATCGTCATGATCTTTTTCTTTCTGATCCCGTCCATTCCCGCTGTCCTGGGCAACTTCCTCATTCCGCTCCAGATCGGCACCCGGGACGTGGCCTTCCCCCGCCTCAACTTACTCAGTTACTATCTCTACCTGGCCGGCGGACTCACCGCCTTAACCGCTATTATCGCCGGTGGCGTCGAAACAGGATGGACCTTTTACACCCCGTATAGCAGCACGTATTCCAATTCCTACGTCTCTATTATGGTGACAGGCATCTTTATCAACGGGTTTTCGTCCATTCTCACCGGGGTCAACTTCATCGTCACCATCCACAAGATGCGGGCTCCTGGTATGACCTGGTTTCGGCTGCCGTTATTTATCTGGGCCCATTACGCGGTCAGCCTGCTCCAGGTTTTAGGCACCCCGGTGGTGGCCATTACGCTGTTGTTAATGCTGTTGGAACGGACCCTGGATATCGGCATCTTCAATCCCGCCCTGGGCGGCGACCCGGTGCTTTTCCAGCATATGTTCTGGTTTTATTCACACCCGGCCGTCTACATTATGATCCTGCCCGGTTTCGGGGTTATGAGCGAAGTCATCGCCTGCTTCTCGCGCAAAGGTATTTTCGGCTATTCCTTTGTCGCCTTCTCTTCCCTGGCGATAGCCATTCTCGGATTTCTGGTCTGGGGCCATCATATGTTCGTCTCGGGCCAATCGGTCTACGCCGGCATGGTGTTCTCCTTTCTCACCGTGTTGATCGGCGTGCCCACGGCGGTAAAAATCTTCAACTGGTCGGCCACTCTCTACAAAGGGTCGATCAGCCTCGAATCGCCCATGCTCTATGCCCTGGGCTTTATCGGCTTGTTCACCATTGGCGGAGTCACCGGCATTATGCTGGCTGCCATGGGGTTGGATATTCACATGCACGATACCTATTTCGTAGTGGCCCACTTTCACTACGTAATGGTAGGGGGCATGGTGATGGCCCTGATGGCAGGACTGCATTTCTGGTGGCCCAAAATGATCGGACGAATGTATAACGAAGGTCTGGGTAAGGCCAGCTTCATCCTGATCTTTGCCGGCTTCAACGCCACTTTTTTCCCCCAGTTCATTCTCGGTTATGTCGGTATGCCCAGGCGCTACCACGCCTATCCGGACGAATATCAGGTTCTCAATATTTTTTCAACCGCCGGGGCGTCTCTCTTGGGCGCGGGTTTCCTGCTGGCCATAGCCTATTTGGTTTACTCTATCTTTTTCGGGCCCAAAGCCGAAGCCAATCCTTATAAGGCCAAAGGCTTGGAGTGGACCCTGCCCCGTCTGCCCGACCCCCACAATTTCCACCATATTCCCATAGTCACCGAAGAGGCCTACGCCTACGGAACCCACGAGGTCGATGAGGTGGCCCCGGATGCGGCCCCCGCCAAGGAGGAAGAAGTTGTCTGATTCGCACGCCCAGACGCATGAACACCCCCAGGGGCTGTTCCACCACTTCGAGGACCTGGACCAACAGTACGAGGCCTCCAACCTGGGTATGTGGGCTTTCCTCGTCCAGGAAATGCTCTTTTTTGGCGGCCTATTCGCCGCTTACGCCGTATACCGCTTCGAATACTTCGACGCTTTCGTCGCCGGCAGCAACCACCTGCCACTGTTCTGGGGCGGGCTCAATACGGTAATCCTGATCGGCTCCAGTCTAACCATGGCCCTGGCCGTGCGCGCCGCCCAACAAGGCAGCAAACAGGGAATTATCCGCTGGATTATCGCCACCGGCATTCTCGGATTCGCCTTTTTGGGGGTAAAGTCCATCGAATACAGCGGCAAATGGGATCATCACCTTGTTCCCGGTCTCCACTGGTCCTGGCCCCCCGAGGTCCACGGCGAAGACCCCGACGGCAGCAAAGCCGCTCAGGCCGCTTCCGACGCCCTGGTAGAAGGCGGGCATGCCAAAATCTACTTCTCGTTTTATTTTGTCATGACGGGGATGCACGCCCTGCATATGATCATTGGCATCGGTCTCATGGTATTTCTCTTGATACGAGCCAACCAGGGTACCTATACGGCCCACTATTACAATCCCATTGAAAATTTCGGCTTGTATTGGCACTTTGTGGATATTGTCTGGATTTTTCTTTTCCCACTCCACTATCTCATCGGCCGAACGCCCATCGTCACACTCTGAGGTCCGTCCATGTCCGAGCATCATATTGTCCCGCTCAAAACCTATTTCCTGATCTTTACCGCCCTTATGGTGGGCACGGTCCTCACCGTTGTAGCCGCCTTTGTCGATCTGGGCCTGATCAATACTCCTTTGGCTCTTATCATCGCCCTGTCCAAAGCCTCGCTGGTGATTCTCGTGTTCATGCACGTAAAATACAGCCAGAAACTGGTTTGGGTCACCGCTGTGGCCGGTTTTTTGTGGCTGGGCATTATGTTGGCCTTTACCTTTCAGGACTATGTGTCGCGGGATTGGCAACAGGCTCCGCCCATTGAATTTTTGGAAGAGGCGGCGGGTAGCACCTCATTCTAAGCTCTATCGGATTCCGATACACAAAAAAGGCCGCCGGCATAAGCCGGCGGCCTTTTTTGTGTCGTAGGGACCAGGTGTTAAATCATCGACCGCACCAGCACCAGAATCGCCGAATGCGGCACCACCATAAAGCGGTCGTTGTCGAATTTTATTTCCACCCCCTCCTTGCGCAGGAAAATGACGTGGTCACCCCGTTGCGCCTGAAGCGGGATATAGCGCATTTCCTCGCCGCCATTATTGTCATCCCACGGCGTATCCTCCCCATCGTGACGCGGCGGCAAGGGAATGCCCGGCCCCACTTCTTCGATGACACCGCGCTGGACATCTTCTTTTTCGAGGGCGGTGGGCGGCAAGTACAACCCCACCTCGGTGCGCTCCTCGGCCTCCTCCAACCGCAACAGCACCCTGTCGCCTACCACTATTAATTCTTTATCGCCTCGTATCACGCTGGTTTCCTCCTATCTTTCTGTTGATCTTCCCCCTCGACCTGCTCTTCACCCGCCCACAAAGCGGCTCCTATTATACCGGCTTGGTTGCGCATTTCCGCCGGGACTACCTGGGTCTTGACGGTGAGTGCGGAGAGAAACTTATCGTGCTTTTTGCTCACCCCGCCGCCAATGATAATGAGATCCGGCCACATAAGCGCATGCATATGCACCAGGACAGCATCTACCCGGGCCACCCATTTCTTCCAGCTCAAATCCTCTTTTTCGCGGACGATAGCAGCGGCCCACTTCTCGGCTTCCACGCCGTCCAATTCAAGGTGGCCGAATTCGGTATTGGGCACCAAACGGCCATTGACAAAAAGAGCCGTGCCGATACCGGTGCCCAACGTGACGACCAGGACCGTCCCCTGCTGATCGCGCCCGGCGCCAAAACGCATTTCGGCCAAGCCGGCGACATCGGCGTCATTGGCCAGAGAAACGGGGCAACCGGTGGCCTCTCGCAATACAGCTTGGGCCGGACAGTCGATCCATTTTTTCGACACATTGGCTGCCGACAGCGTCCTACCCCGTTGCACCACGGCTGGAAAACCACAGCCAATGGACCCTTTCCAAGCGAAATGGGCGGCGATTTCAGCGACGGTCTCGCCCACGGCTTGGGGTGTGGCTGGCTTGGGGGTGGGCAAACGCAAGCGCGGGGCTAACATTTCACCACTCACCGTATCCACCGGGGCCCCTTTTATCCCCGTACCCCCGATATCTAAACCCAGGACTTCCATCGTATTAGGAAGCCGTTTTGAGGCATTCTTCGTAGGCACTGAAATGCTCCCCTTCACGTTCGTCCGGATCGACGTATTTAAGCCATAAAGCGCTGTCTTTTTTGGCCCCACTCAGAACCCTGCGGCTGCGCAAATGGGAGGGGTCCTCGCCCTGCCAGACAACCTGGCCGTCCTGCATATAGATAAATTGGCCGCGATGCTTATCGATTAGCTTGGGCCTTTCTTCGCGGTATATTAGCCCTTGCTCGCAAGTGGTCGAACGCCAGCTGGCTACCGTAGCCGGGGAGTCGGTCTCTTCCGAGTCGAAATCGGCCAGAGGCCCCTGGACCTCACTCTGAAAGTCGATTTGCTCCAGATCGACGGTGCCATAGCCGTTTTGGGCGGCGATAAGCAAATGATTGCGATCGCGCTTAAAGGGCGGGGTTGGCCAGTCTGATTGGGGATCGTGGCCCATCAAATGCATACCGCAGGCGTCGGTGGCCACCGGATGGTCGCCGGCCAACAGGGTATTGCAGATACGCCCCCGACCGCCCCATTCCCTATCGCGTTGACCGGTGAGACCGTCGACAATATTGAGACAGGGTTGGGTGATCATGCCCAAATCCGGCAAGACGTAAGACAAGCGGATGAAGTGGTGGTAGTAGGAGCGACTGCGCCCCACCGGTGGAATCATAGGCGGCAAGCCGAAGAGATTCTTCAGGGTGAGGGTGATTCCCATAAAAGCATGGTTCTTCATTTTGGCGATAGAAACCACTTCGTCGGCTTCGGAAAAACAGGCGTTGAGCCAGTAGCGCTCAAACATGCAACCGCCCCCAGGCACTTCATAGAGGGCAAAAGGCGGCATATTCGAATCGACGTATTCAACGCCGAACTCCTCCAATAAGTGGCGATAATTAAAATCTTCGGGGGTGCGATGGCCATTGCCGTAGGGAAAAGTATCGGTGGCCACCAATTGCGCCGAGGTGCGTTCCTTGAGCAGACGCAGCACGGCCCGGCAGACGGCATCGTCGACCAATTCGCGCCGGCGGCCCTCAAAATACTGTACCGCTTCGCGTCGTTTGATCATATTAAATTTGAGCACCACCCGGCGCGCCCGGGCCAATTTCTCCCACGAGCGCTCCAACGGCTCGGTCGTGCGCCGCAGAGTCTGGTAAATTTCTTCTTCTGAAGCCCGGTAATCGCAATGGGAAGCCCGCACTGCATAGGCCCTTGCCGACATTAGCTACTCCTTGGACGTATAGTGGACACTATTAATTGATGTGGATTTTTCATACGACCGCCGCGTGAAGGGCATTGGCTAGGTAGCGCAGCGGCGCCCCGGGGCGATTGGTAAATAGGGCCCAGGCCAAGCCGCTGGCCGGATCGGCCCCCACCAGGGTGCCGGTGGCGCCACCGTGGCCAAAACGCGCCGGTGACCCCAGATCGCCGCCGCCCCCCAGACTCCACCCCAACCCCCAGCGCGGGCCCAGACCGGGGGTCTGGTCGGTCAACATAGTTTGTACGGTATCGGCCCCCAATATCCGCTGGCCGGCCAACTGCCCACCCTGTAAGAGTGCTTGCAACAGACGTAACAAGTCTTGAACGGTGGAAAACATGCCCCCCCAGGGCGCGCCAAAATCGCGCCAATACGGGCTATTCCAATGCCAATGGCCCCCAACCTGTTCCTCAGGGAGAACCACTTCAACAATCCGTTGCTGCAAGCCCTGACGCCACCCAAGAGCGCTGCTGTCCATGCCCAGCGGCTTGAAAAAAGTATGATTGAAATACTCCCTTAAAGGCTGGCCAGAAATCCGCTCGACGACCTCGCCCAGAATGGCGGTACCCGTGCTTTGATATGAAACCCGGGTCCCCGGAGTAAAAAGTAAAGAACAGGCGCAAATGCCCTCGATAAAGGTGGACAGGGGGGCGTGCTGCTGGCGCAACGCCTGATTATCGGGCAACATATCGGGCAAGCCAGAGGTATGGTTCATCAACTGGCGCAACCGGATGGCCTCTTTACCTTGACCGGTAAATTCGGGTATGTACTGGGTTACCAGGTCGTCCAGGGCCAGGGCGCCGTTTTCCAATAAAGTCAAAGCGGCCATCACCGTCACCGGCTTGGTCACCGAGGCGACGAGAAAAATATCGTCGGCCGCCAGGGTCCGCTCTGGGGCGGAAAACTGGGCTTGGCCCAAAGCCTGCGGTTCCATTTGGATGCCGTTGCGAGCCACGGCCAAGGCCACACCAGGGACAGTGCCGGCGGCGACCCATTCGGCCAGCAGATCATACGCCCGCTGCAACCGGCCCGGATCCAAACCGGCTTCTTCGGGGCTGCCTATTGTTAAACCCACGAGTGCCAAATCCGTTGTGCAATTTGTTGCAAATGGGCCAAAATTAGCCTCCGATTGCCGATCTTTGCATCCCACTCCCCCTCTTGAACAAGCCCCAGACGGGTAGCAATAGTACGCTGGCAAGGCCCCTATGTCAACGCCCTAAGGCCTGTCGTCTGGGTCAGGAAACAGAGGCAGATGGCCCGCTATATTTACCCGCTTATTCTGGGACTTTCACCCCTCGCCCAAAACCCCGACAGCCCGTTCCAGTGCCACTACCGCCAACGAGCGGTCGAGCCGGGCCTGGGCGTAGGCAGTGCGGGCCTGGAGCAAAACCAGTTGGGCATCGAGGGTCTCCAGCTGGGTCCCCTGGCCGGCGCGGTAGCGGGCTTCGGCAATGGCCAAGCCGCGTTCGGCCTGAGTCACGGTGGCGGCCTGGTTTTGCACCCGTTGACCGGTTTCCGCCAGATTTAACCAAGCTTGTCTGATCTCCAAGGAGACCTGCCGGTGCAGGCGCTGTAGCTGCAATTGGGCCTGCTCTACTTCAATACGCGCCTGGGCCACTAGGGCGCCCGTTTCGCGCCCGTCAAAAAGAGGCACCGTCAACTGCAAACCAGTATTCCAACTGCGCTGCCAATCATCGCTGCCCAGGTCAAAACTGTCGCTCTGCAGCTGCATTTGACCGTTGGCCACCAGGTCCAGGGACGGCCGCCCCTCGGCTTTTTCAACGGTGACCAGGCGCTGTTGCATATCGGCCCGGTATTGGGCCTGGAGCAATTCGGGGCGACGCTGGCGAGCCATATCCAATAAAACCTCTAAGCCTTGCTCCTCGACGCCGCTTTCGAGGCGAAAATCACCCGCCACGGCGACCTTCTGATCCAGATCGAGGCCGACCACGTCGAGCAGAGTCATCAGCGCCAAACGCCGACGATTTTGCGCTTGCAGCGAATCGGTAGCCAATTGCGAGACCTGTACCTGGGCCCGCAGAATATCGTATTCCGAGGCCCGCCCAGCCCGCTTCAAGGCCTCCACTTGGCTCAGATTGGCCCGGGCCCGCTCCAGGGCCAACTCGCCGGCCTCAACCAGTTCGCGGGCCAGTAGTAATTCGTAGAACTGGGCTTCAACTGCTGCCCGGACGGCCTGGTGAATCTGGCGCTCGGCCTGCTGGGTGCGCTCGAGATTGAGCCGGGCATAGCCCAGACCGGCGCCGATTTTACCGCCCCCGTACAGGGCCTGTCTGAGGCCTATACGCCCAACCATATTATTGTCGGTACCAATTTTTACTTTTGTCGAATCAAAGACAAAAGAAGGCAACAGCCAGTTGCGGTCGTAATTAAAGGAGGCCTCCACATGCGGCAACAATTCGGATTTAACCACTCGCCGGCCTTCTTCGGCTTTTTCTCTTTCGCGCCCCGCCTGCAAGACCTCTTCGTTGCGCTCCAGGGCCAGTGCGACCCCTTTTTCCAGATTTAATTGCAGGCTTTCCTGAGCCTGGATGGGCACGACCGCCGCCAATACGCAGATTGCCCACAGCGCTTGAAACCACCGGTATTCCCTCAATTCAATCTCCTGTTTTTACCGTAAAAATCCCGCTGCAAGAGCGCCACGGCCCCCTTGCAGCCCGCCTATTCCTTCGGCTCAATAGTAGGTTAAATCGCTGCAATTTTCACCTCGCCCCTCTATCCCGTTGGCATATCTGAAACTCATTCTCATTGTAAAATGGGGTTGCATTCAGCCTCAAGGGTAAATCATTTGTATTAAATACCGCCCGTTCAGTCAAGCACGGCCCAACCTCCCTCTCTGGTCAGGAGACCCAGTGGCGCAAAAGCGGCTGGAGTCCCTCGGGCAGCTGCGCATATACGGCTTCGGGTATTAGCGGGGTCTGGTTGGGCTTGCCGCCCGGCTCCACGACCATGGCCTGGTACTGGGGTGAGCCTTGCCGCGTCGGTTCGAGATTGAGCCACCAGGGCACGTAACCGATATTCATGGCCACCCGCGGGGCTTGGCTGTGGTTGCGGGCCACGCAGTGCCACAAGCGGCTGTCAAAGAGTAGGACACTGCCGGGGCGCCCGGCAATTTGCAATTCGGCCGGATGCGGTCCTTCGCGGTCTAAGTCCACCCCGCCCGAAGGGTTGGAGCCGGCCCGGTGACTGCCGGGCACCACCAGGGTCCCACCGGTGTGGGGGGAAAACTCGCTCAGCATCCACAGCGACGACAATTTCATCACCGCATCGGCATAGGGGGCCCGGATATGTGCCGCGTTGGTCTGGTTAAAGGGCCAATCGGCGTGCCAATAGCCCCGATCGTTGCCGGGGTGGTTGGCCATTGCGCTATTATTGGAAATGCGATAATGAGGCCCAAAGAGGGCTTCCACCGCGCCGGTAATACGGGTATCAATCAAATAGGGCGCAAACACTTGAGTGTGGTTGATAATACCGGGCAGCGACTGCACCCCCGCTCCGCCCAGGCGGTGCCCTTGGGCGCGCACGGCATCGGCTCGCTGTTGGCTCTGGTCGAAATGGGCTTGCAGGCAGTCGGCCACCCCTTGGCGCACCGCCTCGACTTGGCCGGCCGGTATCACGTCCTCAATAAGGCAATACCCCTCTACTTCGAGATGCATGAGGATTTTTTGGATGGCGTTCATTTTTCGGCTCCCAGAAGAAAACACATTCGATATTATATGTAGTAAACCGCCAATTCCACCCGTTGCAAGGTAACCGGCACCGTCCCCCGCAAATGGACCTCCAGCCGATTTTCGCCCTGCCTGAGCAATGGCCCCACTCCGGCAAAGACCACTCCCACCCCTTCCTGCCGCACCGTTTGCAGCTCCGTCGGATAGTGCGTCCACCAGGAACTGTCCACCTGCAGCCGGTCCCATCCGTGGCGGTCGACCTGGGCCTGGTGCCACTTCAACGGTACCCCATTAAAGCGCACAACTAATTCGTCGTCCGGACTCAGGATATCCAAGCGCAGGGCGAGCATACCGCCCTGCAGCGCCCCTGTTTGCCGGGCCGACTCGATCTGGTCGGCCACCTCCAGCTGCAAAACCGGTCCCGCCCCTTGGTACCCCGGCTCCAGCACCACCGGCAACGGCGCATCGGGGGTGGCGTGGCGAAATGCGCCTGAATGCCCTTCCACCGGCGAGAAAGGCCCCGTGCTGTCGATCTCGTAGCGCTTATCCAACCGCGCCAGAGCCGCCGGATCGGTCAGTTCGGCGGCGGTAGTGCGGTTCCATTCAGGACTCATAGTGAAAAAATTGTACAGATAAATACCGTCTACCCCTTCCCCCCACCAGCGGGCCGCCAAAGCGCGCAGATTGAGCGGATCGACATAGCGGGCCGCCTCGATGCAGCCGTATATCCGGCAGGGGCTTTGCCGGGCGGCCTCGACAAATTCACCCACCGGCGTGGCAAAGGGGGTGAATCCCCCACCAACGACGATACTATCGACCAAGCCGGCCTCTATCCAGGCCTCCACATCAAGTCCCAGGCGCAGCGAATCGGCCAGGGTGGGCGGCACCCGCACGGCCAGTTGCACGGGACGCCCAAGGGCCTCTATACGCTGGCGCACCTGGGCCACTAGATCGGTCATTAAATGACGGTGGGCATACCCCTGGTTAAGGCGAAAAAAAGCCGGATGGCGCATAAAATCCAATTCCACCCCATCGACCTCAAAACGCTCGAAGCATTCACAGATAATGGCCAATTGATAGGCCCGCACCTGAGGCAGACGGTAATCGAGGCCGGTGCGCACCGCCCACTCCACCGAGCCCGGCGGCAAGTCCTCGCCCGGCTTACCCAGCAACCATTCGGGATGCTGCCGCCGCACCCGCCCGTAGGCCGGATGGGCCGGGTCAAGGAGGTAGTGGCTATTCATCCGCACCCTGGGGGAAAAGGGCAAACCCGCCGCCCGACACTGGGCCGTTAGCAAGCGCAGAGGGCCCCCTGCTTTGATCAGGCCCTGGACATTGGCGGCAATGCGCTCGTATGACCCGGGGGTAGCCCCGTGCACAAACGACTGCGCCGCCGCATCCAACCCTTCGGCATCCTGGCCAACGATCTGGCCGGCCTGCATTTCGCAATGGTAGACTTCGTGGTCGCCGATGCTCCACCACAGCGCTCCGCCCGTACCGCGGTAGGGATCGACGCAGTAGCGCTGCAAATCGTCGACGGTGAGTGGCGGTTCAAGTTGAAAAATCCAGCCGTCGTCGGTAAAGATGATCGCTGGGTCGGCCATATTACCCTTCCGGCTCGATATCCTTGATCATATCTATCTTATATTTCGACATAGGCGGGTATATCCTGCCAGCACGGATAGCGACATACGACCTGGCCGCCTTCCAGGCCTATCTCTTTGACCAATTGACTTTCGTTAAGCATAGTGTCTCTGCGGCGCTTTGTCCTTGACATTATCCAGGATGAAAACGATCACGGTATAATACCCCGCTCAATGAGGAGTCTTTATGACCGCCGACCAATTGACCATCCGTCCCCCTGTCCAGGAGACCGACGGCGAGGCCATTTACCAATTACAGGGAAGCCACTGGCCCGGTATGGAATACGTCGCTCGCCGGGGCCGCGTCGCCCACAGCCATCTCGATTGGGACGTCTCGCGCATCGGCCTGGACCAACAGCGCCTGGTCGCCTACTGGGGCGTCTACAAATTGCACATGCGCATTGGCCAAGCCCAGGTCAAAACAGCCGGCATCAACCTGCCCATCACCCATTCCGATTGGCGCGGCCAGGGCCATATGCCCCGCCTGCTGGCCAACTCGGAGGCGGCTCAGAAGGCCTCGGGCTATGGGCTGTCGGTAATAAATCTAACCCACGCCTATTTTTTCCGCTTTGGCTACGTTTTTGCCTGGCCCGAAACGTCTTTTACCATAGAGACCGAGGCTCTGCCAGATACCCGCCCCGATCTAGAGTTGGTGCAGGTGAACGCCTATGACCTGATGGGCCGGCTGGATCTGGCCCAGCTATACAACCAACAAAATGCCACCGTCACCGGCACCTGCCAGCGGCCGACCTACCCGCGCAGCAAGCACCCAGGCACCGACTACGAGCCGGGGTATCTCATCGTTGATAAAGGCACATCGGCTGGCTACTTTTCCACCGGCCGCCTGGAGGCGGGCAAACGGCTGTTTGTCGACGATTCGGCCGGCGACACACAGCAACGACTGTGTCTATTGGCCCAACTGGCGCGGCGCCATCAATGCCCCCAAGTCCACTTTTCGCGCCTCTCCTACAACAGCGAAATGGCCATCCAGTTGCGCCGCCGCAATTGCCTGATGGAAACCGAATACCGGCACGACGGCGGCTATTTGGTCCGCATTATCGATTTGCAGACGACTTTGCAGGCCCTGCTCCCGGAACTGACACAACGCCTGCAAAAAACGTCCTTTTACCGTTGGTCCGGGGCTCTGTCCCTGCAAGTGGAAGAGCAACAGGCGGCTCTGATCTTCGACCGCGGCCAGATCCACTTGGAAGCCAGCGCCCAAACAGAGCACCGCCTGCAGGGCGACCAGCACTTGGCACAGTTGATTGTCGGCACCTATCCGCCGTTGGAAACGATCGCTGCCGGCCACTTGCACTTGTCGGGCCGAGCCGGTGAATTGGTCGAGGCGCTGTTCCCGGCTCAACACCCGCAAATGCCCAACGAAGACCTCTAAATAGCGCACCTTCTTTGGCAGACATTGGCGGCTACTCTGCCCACTCACCGGGTGCCCTGTTGCCCCCCGCGCATCCAGGCCAGAAAGCGCTGGGCGTTGCCGCTGAAGTGGTCCTCGATCTCACCCGGGGTCAGACCCAGCATATCGGCTACCTGCCGCTCCTGGCGCAATTGCTCGTAGATGACCAGCGTCGCCCGATGGTCGCAATGGGGCGCCTGTTCGGGGGCGAGGCCAGCGAAATACTGCCAGGCCCGACCGTAGGTGATGTATTTGCCGCGGGCACAGCCGGCCACCACATTGTCCGAGCCAAACATTACCCGGCTCCGGTCTTCGTGTTTCATTAGCAGATAGTGCGAGTACAGATCGTTCACCGCCGAGGTATCGTACCAAATATTGGGCAAGTCTTTGAGAAAATGGATGGCTTCTTCCATCATAAAGGCGTTGAAGGCCCGGGCGCAATGGGCCAGTATCCACTGGGCTCGGGGGTAGTCGCGGGTATAGCGGGCCAGATCGGCCTGATTTTCGGCATCGGCTGGCCCCGTCTTTTTGGCCAGATGCATGGTAATGGCCAGGCCCTTGTCGTGGGCCAGCTCGACAAACGATTCAGGGAAGAAGTCGCGTATCCGTGCATTGGCCGGGTCCGACGCAAAAGTGCGATAGGGCTTGAGCCCCAAAAAGCCGTGCTTGTCGACCTGCTCGGCAATATAGTCGGGGCTCATATCGGGGGTCACCATCATATTGATCGCCGATTCGGGATCGGCCTTGAGCTGCTGGGCCATCCAGTCGTTGTGCCCGTGGGCGTCCATCCCCGGCATCGGCGTCCCCAGGACCAGCAGGTGGAACTTGCGCCCCGGATAGAGATTGGCCGCCCAGTCGAGATGGTCCTGAAAATCAATTTCCAGGCGCAGACCGGTCGGCGGGCCCGAGATGGTGCCGCGATGGGCTTCGTTCCACATATGAGTATGCATATCGTAAACTACATCCGGGACAAAATCGTCCAGTTCTTTATCCCAGATTTCGCGGTCGTAGTCCCAGTATTCGAATTCGGCCATGGTCCCTCTGGTAGTTGGTAGTTTTGGCGGCGTCTCCATCTTTACACAGGGAATGCCCGCCGATAAACCGCTCAACGAAAACGCTGGTACGCCCCTTTGTATTCAAGCCCCAATATCTGCTGCCCCCGTTCCACATTGCAGGCCTGAGCCGCTTCGGGCGGGCCGGCGGTGTGGAAAATATCAAAGTCGACCGCTGTATTCTCCAGGGCCAACCGGCAGGCCTGGGCCAGATCGTGGCGGCAGACCCAACCCGTGCTATAGCCCGATAAGGACTGCCCGTTTTTGCCTATGCCTAAGCGGGTATCGACAATGGAACAAGGCCTGAGCACGATTATGGACAGGCCGAAGGCCTCGTGAAATTGGCGGCACATCTCTTCCTGCAAACGCTTGGTGATGGCGTATAAGCTGCCATCGGGGCGCCGCACGTCGGACTCGAAAAAGACCCCATCGGGGTGTTCCACTTGGCACGAGCCGATATGCACGACCCGTTTAATTCCCTTCAGACGGGCCACTTCCAGGGTATTCCACAGTCCTTTTAAATTTATCCGGAAAGGCGCCTCGTCGTCGGGTCCGTGGCCGCCGCTGTGGACGGCGGCGTGCAATATTGAGTCGACCCCGTCCAAGGCTTGTTCCACATCTTGGTACGATGCAATATCACCATGGACGATCTCCCCTTCCCAGGGACCTGCTTTTTCCCAGGCCTCCGGGCCTCGATCAAAGGCTCGGAGTTGGTGGCCAACGGCCAGATTTTCCAGCACCGCCCGACCGACCCAGCCGGCGGCGCCCAAAACGGCGATATGCATGGAGGTCCTCTTTTTGCGCGTGGAGTAAAAAGCGGTTGGTCTCTGCGGCAGTTTCTATTATATCCCACCTCTGCCCCTGCCACAATACCCGATCGAACAGGGCTTAAGCCTCGGGGAAGAGGAAGATAAACCGCCGCTGTAGCAACCCCTCACCCACCCAATTCAACCCGGTACATCCAGCTCTGCTCGTGGCGTTCCCACCCGCCCCGCTCAAAGGCCCGCTGCATCGGTATATTAGGTCCGTCGGTATCGGCGCTGATGCGGCCCACGCCCCCCAGCTGCAATAGCGCTGTAGACTGGGCCAGCAAATCGTTGATATAGCCCCGGCCCCGATGCTCAGGCAATACGGCGATGTAGAAAATGGTGCCGTTGTCCGTGCCCTGGCCCGCCCCATCGCGAAATAAGACCGGCTGCAACAACCCGACCAACGCCCCGCCGCAATAAGCCAGTTGCCACCAACCGGGCCGGGCCAGATAATCTCGCCTCCCATAAGCAAAACCCGCGCGGGCGGAATTGAGCTGATCTTGATTACTTTTATCGGCCCCCTTATGGGCCTGGTCGTCCATATCAAGACTGCTGGCCCAGGCGCGGCGGATGGCCTGAACAAAGACCGATCGCCCCACCTCTTCCAACGGCTTAAACTGCAACCGATCGGGCACCACAACCGGCGGTTTGGGCGCCTCCCAGTGGTAACCGACCCGCTCGCGGAAAACGGCCATGCCGCAGGCCTGGTACGCCGCCTGCCGCTTTTCCCAATTGGGCACATCGGTGGCCATACCGGCCTCAAAGCGCACCGCCCCCTGTTGCCTCACCAAGTCGAGGCCCTGCTGCAACAGCATCCGGGCCCGCTGCGCCTGCTGCTCTTCCTCCCACCAGGGCACTTCAAAATGCCCCAGACTCAGCTCACCGCTGCCGTTGAACAACAAGCGGCCCCGCCACTGGTCGCCCTCTTCCAGGACAAAGCACTGATTCAGCGCAGTTTCACCCCGTTTGATAGCAGCTTGAAGGCGCTCTTTGAACCGTTGGTTGAAATCCGGATTTTGGCTGGTCTGGGAAAAGGCCTCCAGCTCGCCCTCGTCAATGGACCGAACGTGCAGGCCCGTCAAAATCGATAAGCCAGGCCAATACTGGCCACCGGGTAGACCGAGAGCCCGTCCAATTCGTCCTGCAATTCGTCCTCTTCACGGGCCATATTAGCCTGAAATTCTTCCTCACTGGCAATGGGACCAGTGGCCGACAGGTCTATCTGGGGGCTGCCCTGCATAATTACCCCCAAATCGACCAGAAAGGTCCACTGCCCCGCCCCAGCTGGCCGACCCCAGCCGACCCCCAGATAGGGCGCTACTCCGTTAAAATCGACTTCGGCCAACAGATTGCCCACATCCTCCACGGTGTAGACCGTGCCACCGACCTCGTAGGTGGCCGCAAGTTCCGAGGTCAGGTCGAGGCCGTTCTGGTTTATAACCAGACCGCCTGTAAGCCGGGGCCCACCACCGGTGGGATGCCAATCGACCAGGCCCGACAGAGAAAACAGGCTCAATTCGGCGTCGTAGTCGATATCGCTTTCGGTGGCCGAGAACTCGTAAGTCAGGCCGTAGACTCCGGCCCGGGCAGAAATTTTTTCGGCCAGCCCAACCGCCACTTCGGCGCCACCGCCCTGGGAGCCCAAGCGCAGGGCTAGGGCAACCGGGGTTTGGGCTTGAAGAACGGCCGGGACAAGGACAATTAGCAACAGCAATCCGGAAAATTTAAGGCGCATCGTCGATCCTTTTAAACGCAAAGGGGAATATGATTCTGGCGAAGGTGATTTCTAGTTAAAACGGAAGTTGAGGCGCCTATGGCCACCACCCCGGGAAGCAGTTACTCGCCTTTTACCGCCATCGCCCCCGCCAACAACGCCACAAAATGGCCAGCATACCCGTTATGGGCAGAATGAACAACAAAAGATTGCGCAACAAAGTGCTCATGGAGATGAGTTTCCTTCCTTCTTAAAAAGATACCGGTTGCCCGATACAGACACCACCCGGATCATCATCTTCACCTTAGCCCCGTCACGAGGGCAATATATTGCGGTACGGGCCGCTGCCTAAATGCGGCGGCAAATGCACTTTGCGCATATAGTCGAGGGCGCCCGATATATGCTCGAATTGGACCGCCATGCGCCGAAACAAGGCCCCCTGTCCAGCGGCTGCCAATTGCTCTAGTTCGGCTACCTGGTCATAGGCAGAACGCCCCTGGCTCAGGTAGTAATCCAGCAACGACCGGCTTTCTACATAGCCGCGGAACAAGCCGCTCATAAACAGGGCGTAATCGCCGCAATGGCGCCTGATATCGACATCGCGCTCAAAACGGTAGGGCACCTCCCGGTCCCACTGGCGCGACAGCTCCAACATCATTTCGGCAATCGTGTCCAGGGCCCGCCCCTGCTGATCGCGGATACGGTAGAGCTGGTCGGCGCGGGTGAAGCGGGCCAGCAAATCGACTACGTAGTCCATTAATAATCGCTCCCCCATCCCCAAAGAGGCAAAGGCAGGCCGCACGAGGTCGGCAAAAAAAGAACGCAGTCCGGACAGGGCCACCGGCGTCACTCGACGCGGGGTTTTATGCATGTCCATGGCTATCCTCCTAATGCAAAGGTCCAAGCCCAGCCCTGGCTTATTGCTTCCCACTATTGCCAAGGCGCTGCAATTCCACTGCAAGGTATTTCCACTTCGACCCATACGGACCGGAAGGTGGTCCCTTGCAGCTAACCATTAGTCCGCCCCGCTTGTTCAAAAGCGATCCAAGCGCAGCGCCTCAATGGGTATTTCGGTATCCAGGCCAGCCACTACCTGGGCCACCAGACGGCCGGTGATGGGCCCCAGCGAAATGCCAATCATAGCGTGCCCGGCCGCCACCGTGAGGTTATCCCAGGTCCGTGCCCGCCCTAAAAACGGCAGCCCATCGGGGGTGCAGGGCCGCAAACCGCGCCAGACCTCAATCTCATCCAGCCCCTGCAATTGTGGCAGATACTGCGGCACGCTGCGGCGGATGGCCTCGACGCGGCGGGCATTGATACTAAAATCCATCCCCGCCAATTCCAAGGTACCAGCCAAACGCAGGCGCTCGCCCATGGGCGTGATCCCCACTTTGGCCTCGGCCAGCATAATTGGCGTGGTTGGACAGGCTGGGGGCTGGCGGCAGGTAATGCTGTAGCCTTTGGCCGGCTGAATGGGCAGGTCCACCTGCACCATTTTGGCCAGCCCCGGCGACCACGAGCCGCCGGCCAAAACCACCTGATCGGCTACCGGGATCTGGGTCCCATCCACGGTCTGGAGGCCCCTTATGCGCCGCCCCTGGGCGACAAATCCGCTCACTTCCTGGCCGCTGACGATCGTCCCGCCCCGGGCCTGGACATGGGCGCCTAAACCGCGCACAAAACGGTCGGGCGACAAATGTGCGTCCTGGGCAAAATAGACCCCGCCCAAAGCCTTGATCTGCACCGCCGCTTCCAGCTCGGCCATGCGCTTGGGGCCGACCACCTCGGCATCGACCCCGGCGGCCTGTAAAATCTGCGCCTCGTGCACTAGGCCGGCCAGCCCGGCAGGCGTATTGGCCACGGTGAGATTGCCGCGGGCGGCAAAATCAAAATAGACCCCGTCGAGGCGAGCCAAGTCGTCGTATAAATGCCGACTGGCCAGGCTCAAATCGCGAATAACGGCCAGCCCCCGCTGCATACGGTCCGGACGCGAAGCCCGGTAAAAACGCCACAACCAGTGCAGTAGGGCCCCGTCGAGGCGCGGCTTGATATAAAAGGGGCTATCGGGCCGGAACATCCATTTGACCCCTTTGGCAATCATCCCCGGAGCCGCCAGCGGCACACTGTGGCTGGGCACGATCAAACCGGCATTGCCATAGGAGCTACCAGCGCAAATTTCATCGCGCTCCACCAGCGTCACCTGGTGCCCAGCCTCCAACAGATAATGCGCAGAGCAAACCCCGGCCACTCCACCGCCAATGATTACCACCTGGGCCATCGTCCGCCCTTTCCTCGCCTCAACCAGCGCTTATCCATGCGGCAATATCACCGCTTTTTATGCGACGGCGCTCCAGCCGCAAAGCCTGGGGGGCCGCCCCGGCCGCGTATATATCCCGGGCCCAGTCGGTGGGAAATTGGGTGCCAATCTGATGTATCAACAGCGGCGCCGGGGCAACCAGCCCCACGGCAGTGCGGATATCGCCGGCACTGCGGATAGCCGGGACAAAACAGTCGCGCACCCAGGCCTGGTCGTCGTCTACGGCAAAGCGGTTGAAATCGACAGCGGTGCGTCCCACCCCACCGGCCACTGCCGCGGCCAACAGGCACCACAACCCGGCCCCTTCCACCCCCAGCAGACGCGTATCCTCAATCTCTTCTAGTTGCAGCAGATAAGCCATTCCAGTGAGGATATCCTGCACCCGACAAGCGGCCGTACTCTGATTGTAGGTCGTGGCGTGGCGGCCAATATTGGGGCGCTGGTTGGGACCAAAGGGTCCGTGGAATTCGCCGGTGAGAAAGGGATCCAGGGTCAGCACCCGCATACCCCGTTGCAATAAATCGAGCACCAGCGGTCCGGGGGCACCGCGGCGCATATCGGCCAGGCCGGCCTTGCCGCCACCGTGGACCACTATCACCCCGGGACCGGGGGCCTGCCCTGGAGTCGGACTAAAAAACAGCGCCGGCACCTGCTCGCCCAGCCCGGCGCGGCCCAATAGCAGACGCTGCACTATCGCATCGGCGCGGCGGACGCAGACCAGGGCCTGAACCTCAATTTCCTCCGGGGCGGGCAAGGCGGCGCCTAAGGCGTGGCCCAAGGCCTGGGTCATGCCCTGCTTAAAACGCCGCAACCCCTCGGCATTGCCGGGTCGTTGGCGCTCTATACCACGGCGGGCTCGCTCAATAAGGGCCGCAGTGAGCCCCGCCTCGTCGAGAGCATGGACGGGTCTTGGTCTGGACGGTTGGAATACGCGTAAAACCTGGTCTTCTTCTACAGTAAAATCCTGCTCGCGGAAATGCTTGGGATCGTCGTCGTCGAGAAACCAACGGCCGAAAAAGGCATAGACGGCTTCCCGGCTTTCTTTGTTGTAGTTGTGCGGCGCGTCTACCTGGTGCGTACTGACCCGGTCTTCGGCCCCGAACAGCCGATACAGGCGGCGCACCGCCGGGTATTCAATATACGGGGTATGCACCGTCCAATCGCCGGTAGCCGAGACCAACAGCAGCGGTTTGGGGGCCATAGCCGCGACAATTTCCACATTATTTATGTCGAGGCGCAAATGGCCTTGGTTTTCGCAATTGCAGCCCCCTTGCATATGGGTCGATACCATATTAACCGGGGCCGCAGCGCGGATGCGGTCGTCGACGGCGGTCAACATAAAGGTCTGGGTCCCCCCGCCCGAGGCACCCGTGCAGCCAATGCGACTGGCGTCGACTTCTTCGAGGGAACAAAGGAAATCGACCACCCGCATGCTATTCCACAATTGCAGCCCCATCAAGCCAATGCCCCACAGATCGAGCTCTGGGCCGCGGTATTCTCGGTGCCGCACCTGGTCGCTGTCGAGGTAACCGGCCATATCGTAGCTGAAGGCAACGTGTCCCTGCCGGGCCAGATTGATGCAGCGCCCCGGTATAGAGCCGGCCGGCGAATCTTCCAGGCGCCCTCGCCCCCAATGGCCGTGCGGGCAGGCGATAGCGGGAAAAGGCCCCGATCCAAGGGGCCGGTAGAGATTGCCGCAGACGAAAAAACCGGGTAGGCTTTCAAAATACACCCGGGCTACCCGATAGCCGGGGCGCTCGACCCAACCGTCTATATGGGCTTTGAGGGGCGGTCGCTCGGGCAGGGGCCACAATCCCAGGGTGACCAGGATATGACGGCGAATATGGGCGGCCCGTACTTCCCAGGCCGCTTTGCTGGAATACGAGGCCAGGGTCCACGGCGCGTTGACATGCCGCCAGCGCAACAGCCGGGCATCGGCCACGGGGCCGACCTGATCGTGCAAAACACGGCTGACCTCCCAACTGCGCCGGGGATCAAAGGCCCGATCGCGGGATAGAGCCAGACCGGCCACCGGGGGATGCTCGCCACCACCTAAACCTTGCAACGCTTGCAGGTGAATAGGAGACGGGCGTTGGGCTTCCAAGCGGACTTGTCCGGCCCGCTCCCACGTCCAGAACGGGGTCTCCTGGCCCTGGGTATGAGTGGTGTCCAGGGCTTGCCCAGCAACGGAAAGGTGGATACTTCCCCCTCCACGCCCCCTTATCCAAATGGTATAAATACCGTCTTTATCTACCTGCAGACCATTATTTTGCAGATCTGTAAGATCGCTATAATCGTAAAGCATTTTTATAAACTCTCTCTTTTTCCATTAATCACCAGCCAAGCTTCTAATGGGCTCCGCTTCGTTGGTAGCTATCCAACAATCTATCCGCACAACTTCAATATATCAATCGGGCAATCGCAGCTGCATACCGTCCCAGGCCAGGGCCACCTCCGGGGGCAATTCCACCCCTTCCTCGCGGCATTGGCGGGGGAAATGGCGATGATCGAGGCGGTGCATAATATGGGTGAGCCAGGTACGCCGGGGCCGAACTTGGCCGGCAATAGCCACGGCTTCACCAACCGATAAATGAGTTGGGTGGCGGGGATTAAAACTGAGGGCATCAATAATCAGGGTATCCACCCCTTCGAGTAAGTCCAGGGTGGCAGCCGGCATATGCTTGACATCGGGCAGGTATGCAAGCGGGCCAATGCGGTATCCCTGGGTGGGTACCGTGCCGTGCTCTACCGGCAGCGGCAGCACCGTCACTGGACCGACGCGAAAGGATCCCTCCACCAGATGCGGCAGCAAATGGGCGATGCCGCCACCCTGGAAATCCTGGCGGGCGAACATATAGTCGAAATTGCGCTGCAAAACCTCCAGGGTCTCAACCGCCCCGTACACCGGCATATCCATCTTCTGCTTGCGGCAGGGCATGACCAGGTCGTTGGTGCCGCTGATATGGTCGGCATGGGTATGAGTATAGAGCACGGCGTCGATGCGCTCTATTGCACAGGCGTCCAGCTGGTCGAGAAAATTGGGCCCTACGTCGATCTGCAAGGCCACCCCAGCCACCTCGACGTGCAGCGAAGGCCGGGTGCGTCGGTTGCGCGAGCCGGGCTGGCGGGCGTCTTGGCAGATTGGGCAAGTGCAGCGATACTCGGGCACGCCGGTCGATGTGCCCGAGCCCAGTACAGTAACGATCATGGACTCTCTCCCCTATGACCAAGGCAACCATGATACAGTACGGACGGACGTGGAGCAAACAGCCTCATCTATACCCGCATGAGGGCCTGATAGCTATTGCTTGGCCCCCGCCCTGTAGACCCTCCGGGCAAGGCTAAATCATTTGGCCCAGACAACCGCCTTAGCCGGATCGATCTTGGGCCAAATTTCATCTCCGGGGGCGTAGTCGCGCTCTTTGCCCACCAATATATGAAGGGCAATGCCGGCCCAATCGACCAGTAAAATCCACTGCGGCCCAGTATCCTCTACCACGCGAATTCGCCCGCTCAAGGTCCCCCCTGCCGGGGCGATATCTTCGGGCCGTATCCCCATCAAAGCCCGGCCCTTATCTACAGTTGGAGCCAAAGGCACATTATTTTTTATAACCCATTGCCCCTCAGCACTTTGAACTTCGATTATATTGATTGCTGGCTGTCCCAATTGGCGGGCCACCAAGGGAGATATGGGGCGACTATATACTTCTTCCGGAGAGCCTGTCTGGCGCACTTGCCCCCCGGCCAACACGGCGATGCGGTCGCCCATAGACAGGGCCTCGGCTTGGTCGTGGGTGACATAGATCATGGGAATGCCCAATTGCCGTCGCAAGACGGCCAATTCAACCCGCAGGGCTTCGCGCAATTTGGCATCGAGATTGGTCAGTGGTTCGTCGAGCAGAAATAGACGGGGCTTGCGAACAATGGCTCGGCCAATAGCTACACGCTGCATCTCGCCGCCCGACAATTGATTGGCTTTTCTATCTAATAATTCTGTTAGATGTAATAATTGAGCCGCCCACTCTATCTGGTCGGCAATTTCATCAGCCCCCAGCCGACGCCCGGGGGCCTTTAGTGGAAAGGCCATATTTTGCCGTACTGTCCAGTCGGGATAGAGTGAAAAATTTTGTAGGACAATGGCCACATCTCTTTGGGCAGGAAGAAATTGAGTAATATCTTCTCCACCCATTTCGAGTTCCCCAGAATCGACTTCTTCAAGGCCGGCAATGGCCCGTAAAAGGGTAGTCTTGCCCGCTCCAGTAGGCCCCAGCACCACCAGCAATTCATCGCTCCCCACCTGCAAGTCGACCTCTTTTAACGCTTGAATCGCCCCATATTTTTTGCTTATCCGACGTATAGTAAGAAAGCTGTTCATTTTAGAGTCCCCGCCCGCTTTGCACATCGAAAAGACAGGCGTTTTCGCTTTCCAGCCATAGCTTAACGTGCTGACCGATCGCCGGCGTATTTGCTTCCTCGCTGCGCACTATTATTCGTCCTAATTCACTGTCCAAGTGTATATTGCGCATTGATCCCATAAATTCATTGAGGACGACTTTTGCCGCCAGATGCCCTGCTTCATCCAGACGTATATGCTCGGGCCTAATGCCCAGTCGCACCGTCCCATTGGGCGCAGCCTGGCTCATTTTCAGCCGCAGCTGGCCGACGGAAAAGTGCCCCGATTCAATATGCCCATCAATAAAATTCATTCCGGGGCTGCCGATAAAATGGGCGACAAATAAATCGGCTGGGTGGCGGTAAATTTGGCCTGGCGGGGCCGCCTGGCGAATTTGTCCCCCTTCCATAACTACGACTTGATCGGCCAGACTCATGGCCTCCTCCTGGTCGTGGGTCACGTAGAGAGTGGTTATGCCCATGGCTAATTGCTGCGAACGAATCAATTCGCGCATTTCTATACGCAAATCGGCGTCGAGAGTGCCCAGAGGTTCATCCATCAAATACAATTGCGGCCGCCGCACCATAGCCCGGGCCAGGGCGACCCGCTGCTGGTCGCCGCCGCTGAGTTGAGGCGGATAGAGATCGGCCAAATCCTCCAAGCCCAACTGGCCAATAATCTGCCCTACTTGCTGAATTCGCTGGGGCTCTGGTATCCCCATATTCTCCAGGGGAAAGGCGATATTTTGGCGCACTTTCATATGGGGATAAAGGGCATAAAATTGGAATACAAACCCGATATCGCGCTGAGTGGGCGGCTGCCGGGTTATATCCTGGCCAGCAACCTCAATGGACCCGCCAGTGGGAATTTCAAGCCCGGCTATCATCCGCAAGGTGGTGGTTTTGCCGCACCCAGAAGGACCGAGAAGAACGATAAAATCGCCTTCTTCACACTCTAAGTTAATTCCCTTAACTGCCTGTGTTCCATCGGGGTATGTTTTTTGGATATTTTCTAATTGAAGAAAAGCCATAAATCTGGGCCCGCGCTGAGATGGATCCCTATCACGGTTATATGGGGTCGTGTTATCGAATAACCGCCAAGGCGGCAAGAAGAGCTTTGATGTATCCGACCGCATAGGCGAGTCCCTGGTATGAGACCGGGTCACCGGTCATACCATGGGTATAATCCCCCTCGATGGTGGGAATATGATCGGGGTTGATGCAGCCATCGAACCCAATCTGATCCAGGGCCTGAACAATCTTAAACATATGCATGTCGCCGTCGTCGAGGGCGGTTTCTTCATAGGCCCCTGCCGTGGCCATGCTGCCGCGGACGTTGCGGAAGTGGACCATAAAGATCCGTCCCTTGCGCCCGTAGTTGTGAATCTCGTCTAGGACAAGGGGCAGCCCTCCAGCTTCGGCGCGGGTCCCGCAGCAGTAGAGGTAGCCAACATTGCAGCTTGGAAAGGCGTCGATGATGCGGTGAAAGCCCAAGCCGCCCAACGGCGTGTCGGGCAACGGCACATCGGTTGGATGCATGACGAGTTTAATGCCGTATTCGTCGGCAATCGGTACCAGGCGCTGGTACACGCGGGTAAAGTGGTCCCACCATTTTTCAAGCTCTTCGGCCCCGGGAGGCTCCGTACTTGCGGCGTCCCAGACATGCACGCGAACGGCCCGCAACTCCTCCTCCGAGGCCGGGTTCGGGCGGCCGTTGAGCTTGCTGTGCCCCGATCCCAGGTAGCCACCCCGATGGACCGAGCGGTAGCCGCGCAGCAGGTGATTGAAGGTGTCGCCCTGAAGCCTTTGGCGCGCCATTGGCACCCCTGCCTCGGCAAAAACACGCATAGCCTTTGCGGTATTGTCGAGTTCGCGCTGAGCTCCCTCGCGGTCGAGGATGAAATCCTCGGTGATATCCGGCAGGGTCACCCTGTTGAAATCCAGCCCCCACGCTTGCAACCGACGCCGCAGCTGCAATACTCCGTCGAGATCCGGGTAGCCCTGTTCCTTGACCCCCGGCATCCAGGCGCCCTCGCCAAAGTCGATACAATCTACCCCCAGCTGGGTAACAAACCTCAGATACGAATCGCTCAGTTCCCTCGGATGGCCAACGGCTATGCGCATTATCTGTTTTCCCAACTGCGGCTACGGGTTCATACCGGATTGACATCAAATTATAGTTATTTAAAGGACGGTAGAAAATGGCCATACCCCAGCCGGCTATACAGCCTCCCAATATTCCCAATATTGGGGTCGGCTTAGCTAGCTGGCGGGATTTGAAGCCTTTGCGGGCGGCACCGGCTTCCTGGCCGCCAAAAAAGCCCCTGAGCCCAGCCCCACCAGTCCGGCCAGGACGATAAAGGCCAACTGGTAATTACCCAGCCAATCGCGCAAAAAACCGGCAAATAACGGCCCCAGCGTCATCCCCATCATTATGATCAAAGAGGCATAGCCCGAAATGGCGGCATACGAGGCGCGGCCAAAATAATCGGCGCGGATGGCATTTATCAAGGTGCCGCGCACCCCCCAGGCAGTGCCGTGCAATACCGCAAAAATCCGCGCCCCCCACACCGAATCGACCAGGGCAAAGACCAGCAGCCCGGCCACATGCAACCACATACAAGCGAACATCACCAGGCGTTTGTTGACCCTATCACCCAGATAGCCGCCCGATAATTGCCCCATCATGGTCACCCAGACCAAGAGCGCCACATTGAGGCCGGCCTCCTTCTGACTCATCCCCAGTCCTTCGACCATATGCGGGATCTGGTGCGCCAACACCGTCCCCACCGCCAGCAGCGCCGAGGCGTGCCCCAGCGACAGCAACCAAAAAGCCGGAGTGCGCAGGGCCTGGCGCACACTAAAGGCTGGTTCCTCTTGCGGTTCTTCCCCCTTGTCCAGCGGAGCGCTATCGCCATCGGGCAGATAGCCGTGATCCTCGGGGCTGCGGCGCATTATCTGGGCCAAAGGCAACCCCAGCAGCACCACTGCCACAGCCGATATTTGCGCCGTGGCGCGCCACCCCACCGTCGCCATGGCGTACACCAGCAACGGCACCAAGGTGCCACCTAACCCCATGCCCGCCAGCATCAACCCTAATGCGGTTGACCGCCGCCGCACAAACCAATTGGCAATGGTCGAGGCAATGGACATGAAACCGGCCAGACTGGCGCCCAGAGCAATCAGCGCAAAGGCCAGATACAATTGGATGAGGGAATCGACGCGAGAAAATTGCCAGAAACCAATGCCGAACAGGACAAAACCGACCCGCATCACCTGACGGGGTCCGTAGCGCCCAATAAGCCAACCCTGCAGAGGGCCAAGCAGACCGCTTTCGGCCCGCACCATGGAGAAAACCCCGGCAATTTCGGCCCGTTTCCAGCCAAATTCACTTTGCAGGGGCAGGATATAGGTGCCAAACCCGTGGAACAACAGGGCCCCTTGCAAAATTTGCACAAAAAAACTGGCCAGGACGATCCACCAGCCGTAGAACAGAGGTTTTTTAGCAGACGAGTTTGGACTTGGGGGCATGGCTATATAGCCTAAGCATTGGCTGGGGCCCGAGCAAATGGGCCAAGGTCGCCCTGGTAAGGGCAAATGCGCAGGCAAGCCGCCTCCAGATCAGGCCAAGGCGCCTCTACCCCGCAGCCTTCTGCCCTCCGACCAAATGCGACGTCACAATATGCAGCAGGGTAAACCCGGCGGTGGCGAAAAACCCCCAGCGCAAACCGCCCTGCCACCAGGGCTGCAACATCAGGCTCACCCCCAGCACCAGCCCCATCTGGGCCCCTCGGTCCAACCAGCCGATCATTGCTTGACCGTGCCAAAGGTCACCCCGCGCAGCAAATGGCGCCGCACCAGGACAGTAAAAACCACAATAGGCACCACAAAAAGCAGCACCCCGGCCGTTACCTGGGGCCAGGGCAAGCCCTGCACATTGCCCTGCAAACCGGCGAAATAGACCGGCACGGTTACCGCCTCCTGGTTGTTCAGAGTCATGGCAAAGCCGTATTCGTTCCAGGCCGAAATCAGACAGAAAACCGCCGTTACCGCCATCCCCGGGGCCGCTCTCGGTATGATGATCAGGCGAAAGGCCTGCAACCGCGTATAGCCGTCGACCAAGGCCGCCTCTTCGTAGGCGCGCGGGATATCGTCGATAAAGCCTTTCATCAACCATACCGCCAGCGACAAATTGAATGAAGTATAGAGTAAAATGAGCCCCAGGTGGCTATTTTGCAGATCGAATTCCCGGTACATCATTAGCACCGGCACCACCACGGCTAGCGGCGGCAAAAAACGCGTCGAAAGGATAAAGAACAGCCAGTCCCGCGCCCCGCCAATACGAAAGCGGCTAAAGCCGTAGGCCGCGCAGGTGCCAATAACCACCGAGGCCAGCGTACTCAACACGCCAATAAGGATGCTATTGCCCAGGTAGTGGTAAAAAGTATGGGCAGCCCCGGTATATACCTGATTGAGCTGGCGGTAGCCTTCCGCATTGACCTGAAAGGCCGGCCCTTCTGCTTGTACCGGCCCCAGGCTGGGTAGCCATTTGGCCCGCACACTGATGCTGTCGGCCCGCTCCTTAAAAGAGGTCCCTACCAGCCATACCAGGGGCAGCACCGCCAGACAAAAATAACCGGCGACGAAAAGCAGGCGCAGGTATCTCACGGGGAAGCCTCGCGGCGTTGCAAACGGTCCATATAGCGCAAAAAGGCGCTGGCCAGGGCAATCACCAGGACCAAAATGATATAGGAATAAGCCGTGCCCAGCCCCACTTTGCCGTCTCGGAAAACCACCTGATAGAGCAGCGCCGACAAGGTCTGCGTGGCCGGATCGTTGGGGCCGGTAATGGCCATTACCAGATCGAATTGCTTGAGCGCGTCGGTGGCCCTTAGCAATACCGCCAACCCCAATAGCGGAGCGCATAAGGGCAGCGTAATACGGCGAAACACCGCCCAGGGCCGGGCCCGGTCAATGGCCGCCGCCTCGTATAAATGCCCCGGAATGGCATTGAGGGCGGCCAGGCCAATCAACATCATAAAGGGCGTCCACATCCACACATCCACCGCCAGAATGGACAACAGTTTTAAATCGGGGTCGGTAAGCCATTGCGGCTGCCCCACCCCTATGGCCGCCAATACCTGATTGACAATGCCGTAATGGCCGTTGAGGACCAATTTCCAGTACAACCCCATTACCGCTTGGGGCAGCATCATGGGGATCAGCAATAGGGTCAGTATCCAGGTCTTGCCGACAAAGCGGGGCTTTAGCGCCAGGGCCAGGGCAAAGCCCAGCACCAGCTCGATAGCCACCGCCAACCCGACAAAGAGCGCCGTGGTGCGCAGGGCCTGGGCGTATTGGGAAAAGCGGAAAACAAATTTATAATTGAGCCCGCCTACCCAGCGGCTGTCGCCGCCGACCAGATCGGCATTGGTGAAACTCAGCACAATGCTGTAGAGCAGCGGAAAAATATTCATTGCGATAAGCAATAACAGGGCCGGCCCCACGAAACCGTATTTCATATAATCGCGGCGCCGGCCCGGTTTGCGGTCGGGTGTCAATGGTCCCCCCTATTCGAGCAAGCCGCCCTGCATCAGGACCATCTCGTGGGCTTCGGCTAGCTGGTCGAGGGCCTCCTTGGGCGTCAGCTCGTCGTCGAGGGCCTGGCCCAGGTAGCGCACCGCTGCGGAGAGCAATTCGTTGTAGACCGGTACGTTCCAAAAATCCTGCAGATGATCGAGCGAGGCGGCAAAAGTGGGATTATAGGGCGAGGCCTGAGCAAAGGCTTCACTGCCCAGTAAGTCCGTATTGGCGGTGAAGCAGCCCGGATAGGTGATCCATTTTTGCTGGATTTTGGTCTGCGAAAACCAGGCGATGAATTGCTTGGCCAGTTCCTGTTGGGCTTTGGGCGTCTTGGCCGAAATAGAAAAGCCCTGGCCCCCGAGGCTAATAAAGCGCTTGTCGCCGTGGCGGGGCACTTTGAAAAAGCCCACCTGGTCGCCCATATTGGCGACAATGCCCGGGTAAAAGGGAAAATAATCCAGCACCATGGCCGTGGAGCCGTTGGAAAAGGCTTCCAAATTAAAGAAATAGTCGGCGTTGGTGCCCCCCTCGGGGGTAAAAGCCAGCAATTCTTTATAAAAAGTCAACCCAGCCACGGCCCCTTCGTTATTGAGGTTGCCTTGTACCTGGAAGGTTTCCGGGTCGCCCCAGGAGCCGCCCCAGGCCCACAAAAAGGGCTGAAAGCCCATGACAATGGAATCGTAGCCGCGCCCGGTCAACAGCGAGCAACCGTAGCGCTTGTGCTCGGGGCGCTGAAAAAACTCGGCGATATCGCGGAATTCTTCCCACGTATCAGGCACCGCCAAGGGGCGACCGTATTTAGCCTGGAAAGCGGCCTGTTCGGCTTCGTCCTCAAACCAATCGCGCCGGTAGACAAAGCCAATGGCGTCTGTTTCGCAGGGGGCGGCATAAAAACTTCCGCTGCCCGGTGGGTATTCGCACAAGTAGCGCGCCGCTTTGGGATGGATGGTGGTCATATCCACCGCCCCGGGCAGCCAGTCGGTCAATTCGACGTATAGCCCTTTGGTGGCGCCGCGGCCAATCCACTGACTGTCGCCAATGACAATATCGAAATCGGTCTGCTTATTGCCAAAATTCAAGAAAACCTGGTCCTGATACGAGGGCCAGGGTATCTGGTGTACCTCCACCCCAATACCGGTCTCGGCGGCAAATTCGTTGCCCAATTCCTGCAGCGCGGCGGCCGGGTCCCACTGGGCCCACCAGATGGTGATCTTCTTTTCCTGGGCCGGGGCCGCCTCAACCATAAGGACCACTACCGCAGCAATACTCAATAGGTGCTTCAACATAACGTCCCTCCCTATTTGCGAAGAAAAAATATCCTACCAATCTCCGGGTTTGTCGCCCTTGGCCCCACCCATTTCCTGGGCGATCTGCTGTTTCTGCTCAATCCAGGCCCGCACCGGATCGTAGCCTTCCCGCTCGGCGATCCAGGCGCTAAAGGCGCGCAATAACTGCGCTGCCCGTTCGGGGTCGCGCTTGAATAATAGCTCGTAAGCCTCCTGCGCTTCGGCGACCCGGTTGAGGCCCAGATAGGCCTCGCCGCGGTATTCGATGGCCTCGGTATAATTGGGCTCTATGGCCAGGGCTTTATCGTAGGCGGTCAGGGCCGCGTCGTACTGCCCCAGCTTGCGCGAGGCATAGCCCAAACTGCTGTAGGCCTGGTATAATTTGGGATCTTTGAAAGTCGCCTGAATTTGCTCTTTGACGGCTTGCTGGTATTCCTTTTGCGCCTTGGCCAGGTTTTTCTCGCGGTCCTTATCATTGCTGGCCTTGGCCGCCTTTTCCTCGTATTCCCAGGCTTTGTCGCGGTGTTCCAACCCTTTCTGGAAATGCCCCAGGGACTGCTGCTGCTTGGAAGGACCGGCCGGGACGGGCGTGGGCGATGAGGTGCTGGGGGCGGCGAAAAGAGAGACAGCAAAGAAGAAAGTCAGACAAAGTGCGGTGGCGATGCGGGCCATTGAATTCCTTTCAAGCATGGTCGAGTACGGCTAAGGCTTTGGCGGCCTCTTCGGCTTGGGGCAAATTGGCTTGGCGGGCAGTTTCGGCGGCGAGGGCCTGGTATTTGCGGGCTTTGGTTGGTTTGTTCATTTGGCCGTAAAGGTCTGCGAGTGCTTGGGATTCGTCGTATATATCTTGAGAAGACTGGACCTCTTGGGCTAAATCGAGAGCTTCGGTGTAAAGGGAACCGGCGCGATTTAATTCCTGCTTTTGTTCGGCCAGCAACGCCGTATTATGGAGAGTTATTATCAGCCCAAGACGATCCCCCCTCCTCGACGGATCGACAAACTCGCTTCCAGGTATTCCTGCGCCTTCGACCAATCGCCTCGATCCTGATAGATCAGGCCGATGTTATTCAGCGTCCCTCCTTCCCCCTGACAATCCCCCACCTCTCGAAGGATCACCAGACTCTCTTCCAAATATTCCAGCGCCTTCGACCAATTGCCTCGATCTAGGTAGATCTGACCGATATTGTTCGATATCGTCCCTTCGCTCCGGCGATCACCCACCTCTCGAAAGACCGACAAACTTTCGTTCAGACATTCCAACGCCTTCGACCAATCGCCTAGCCCCTGATAGATCCGGCTGATATTAGCCAAGGCCCCCCCTCCGCTGCGGCGATCACCCACTTTTTGACTGATCGAAAGACTTGCTTCAAGGTATTTCAAAGCTGACTTGAAATCGCCCTGTGGCAAATGGGAACTACCTAATTCATTAAGAGCCGAACTCTCCATACGCTTATCCCCAATTTTCCGACTCTGCTCCAATCCCTCTCGGGCACTGGTTTCAGCCTCCCCCAATCGACCCAGATTAAATTGCACATTTGCCAATCTGAGCCACAATTCAGCCAAGAATCTTCCGTCTTTTTCCTTTTGACTATGCTCCTCAAGCAGCCCTTTATATAAACTTACCTTGCGCTCTAATTCCCCTCGATTCGCCCCCAGCAGGGATTCCCCAACCAACGCCTGCAAGCGCCCTGACTCCACCACCTCATCCCGCACATCGAATACCCCGCTACGCCAGGCCCAAAAATCCGGCGCCTTCTCGGCCATTTCGCGCAAGCCGTATTCCCGCACCCAAAATATCGAGGCATGCGGCACTTGCCCAAACGCTTCGCGCTGCAAATTGACAATACCGGCCACCTGAGGCAGGGCTTCTTCTATATCGTAAAAGCAGACGCACTTTCTTTCTTCGGCGCCTTCTCCTTGTAATAATTCAACCGGATTGGACCGCCCTGCCTCCAGCGCATGCTCTACCAAGGGCACATTCAAACTATCCTTCAACCGGCCCACCGCAGCTTCGCGCTCGGCCACGCCGCCATACAACGCAAAAGCCAGCACACTGCCGTCTGTCTCTGCAATTAACAGACGCAGCGCCTCGACTTCGGCCATGGGCTCGGTTGGAATTTGCAGCGCCATTATTCGTCCTCCAACAGCGCCTCGACCAACGGGTGCACATCGTACCAGACACCACTATTGCGGTATTCCAGGGCGCTCAAATTGTGCAATAAGGCCCGGTGCTCCGTATCGTTCTCCACCCGTTTGTGCCGTTGCACCAATTGCAATAGCCGCAATTGCTCTGAAGTCAGCAAAAGCTGGTAATCGGTGCGCTTGCGTTGCGCCGCCCGTTCAATTTCTGCCACTTCCAGCGATTCCAATCCCGCCCCTCGCGCTTCCAAACTGGCCTGTCGCGCCAAGACAATTAACTCGCGCGGTATACCCCCACTCAAAGCCGCCAACGCCTCTAAAGCTCCGTCCCTGAACAATCCTTCTGTCACCCGGCAGGTCAAAATCCGCCGCAGACAATCGACCCCTTCCTCGCTGGGTTTACCCGCCCGGTCCCGCACCTTGAGATTGGGCAGGATATACAGATTGGGAAAATTCATTTCAATCTGCATAAAGTCATTGTGGTGCCGCATGGCAATGGGAAAGGTATAAATCACCGATACAGGTGGGGCGAGTAAACTATTGGCGTGCTTGTAGAACAAATTGGTCGCTGTATCGAGGTCGGTCTTGTCCAGATCCTCCACCACCATCAGCAACCGCTTGCCCGTATGCCGTTCGACCTCGCGGCTGAGCAATTCGATATTCTCCAGCAAATCCGACAACCGCCGACTGACCTTCTCGCGCACAATCTCCCGGGTGGCGTCCTCGGTGGCCAATTTGCTCGACAGCTTGACCACGTGCAAATTGAGCGAAACACCGACTTCGGCCTGGTCCTTGACCCCGGTCTCGACATCGCGGGTGATTTCCTTGGTAAAATCGAGAATACTCTCCAACAAGACTTGATTGACGGGAATGTTCTCTGCGGTCGCCCGCTTGAACAATTCCAACCCCAGCGACAAAACCACATCGACATAACTCAAATCGAACAAATTGAGAATGCTCTTCACCGAATAGTGCATGACCATAAAGGAATCGTCCAATTCCTGCACCAATTTGGCCAATTCCGTGGTCTTGCCGCTGCCCCGATGCCCGGTAAAAAGCACCTTCTGCGGATCGTCGGTATCCTCGAGCAGCATCTTCAATTCTTCGAGCGGACTCAGGGGCCGCGAAACGTAGTAATTGGCCAAGCGCTCCGGCGTATCCAACGGACGTTCCGGATCGAGAATATTGATCGCCGCGCGCAGATCCTGGGCAATGCTGTTGGACATGGAGTTTTCCACAATTATGAATCCTTCAAAGGATGGACTCAAGTTTATTCTGCCGAAAAAATCTAAGGGAGGGGACCGTCGAGGCTGAAAGCGGATTCCACAAGCCCCCAATCCTATCGCGTGTTCCCACGAAGCAGATTTGTTTTCTATCTATATTTATGCTAAGGCTGATCGAGGGCGATGAGGCTGAAAGCGGATTTCACAAGCCCGGGGTGCCCGCCCGAAGGGCGGGCCGGGCGCAGTGGCCTCGGAGGGCGAAGCCCGAGAATGAGCGTCAGACTCGTCGCCCTCGATCAGCCGACCATTTCCAAACCCAACCGGATTATGACCAGCCCATAACTAATATACCGTCAGGCTACAATTTCCACACCCTACCCCGCCTTCACTCCGGCCAAGGAAAATCAGCCTTAAACTCGGGCCGCCCCTGAACATCGACCTTAACGCGAAACAGTCCCCCACCGCGATAAGCCCGATTGTAGTCGTCCCAATCGTAGCCCACCGGATCCAGGTCACTGCCCGGCTCCACCAGGAAATCGGCCGTTGTAATATACAATTCATCGAGATCGGCCCCGCCAAACATCACCGAAGAGGTCTGCTTGGCCCCGGTCCATACCCGGCGCACTTCGCGGCCGTCCGGATCAAAACGAATGACGCAGCCACTGAACCAATTGGCGCTCCAGATATACCCCTCGGAATCCACCGTCATGCCATCGGGGACCCCGTCGGCGTTGGCCACGCGGATAAATTCGCGCCGGTTGGCCACCGCGCCCGTAGCTTTATCGTAGTCGTATGTATAGATGATCCGAGCCGCCGCGTCGGTATAATACATAGTGCTTAGATCGGGCGAAAACCCCATACCGTTGCTGCAACCAACCCCCTCGGCTACCACGGTGATGGAACCATCCGGATCAAAGCGATACAATTTGCCGGGCTTATCGGGAAAATAGGTGCCGGCGAATACACGCCCGCCCGGATCGGCGATGACATCGTTGAAGCGCAGCAGTTCCCCTTCGTGGGTCTCAGGGTGGATGCGCACCTGGTCGTCGTCGGAGAGCCACATGACCACCCCGTCCCAGATAAACTGCACCATCCCGCCCTGCTTATTGAGGACAAAACCGCCGATATTATGGCCGCTGTGGATCTGCGTATTGGTCTGCTCGGCCGGATCGTACTTGAACAACCGACCGGTGGCAATATCGGTCCAGTACAATACCTGGGTCTCTCCGTCCCACATAGGCCCTTCGCCCACCTGGGCCTTCTCTTCGGCCAATTTCTCTACTTGGTACATGGGGCTCCTAACAACCGCCTGGGGCGGACGAATTGGGCAAAATGACAACGAACGGCCATTAAGATAAGCAGATTTGCCGATGCGACCAAATACATATCCAAAAATACCATCTTAAGTTTAAATTAAACAAATAGTTAAAAATTCAAAAAAACCCTGTCAATTTTTCCTTGACAGGGTTCGGTGATGAGGGTTATTTGAGTAATAACTGAACAAATGTTCAGTTATTCAATGAGGAGGCTCAAATGCACAATTTCTTTCGCCGCAACAACCTTAAAAGCTGGTTCGAGGACATAGGCTTCCTCTACCTGGGCGTCATTGGCCTGGTGACCACAGTGGCCCTGGCCGTGTGGTTTGCCGACCTAGTCCTTATTTAAAAACCGGCTTGCTCTCCCCGCTCCCCGCTGGCTCCCCACAGATGCTTTCCCCGTCCCCGCCGCGCCCCTCCCTCGGCCAATTTGGTCGCAGGCTCGGCGGGGACTAGGATCTACCAGAAAATCTACCTTAAAGCGTAATTTCCAGATAGACCGTATCGACCAAAGCCGAGCCAAAATAGCCGATTCCTTCGCCCTCAAAATCGAAAAGAGGCGCGTGAAAATTGCCGTCGTCCTCCTGCACATCATCAAAGGTCTGCAAGAAACGGGCCCAATTTTGGTCAGCGGCATACACGACAATTTCGTGGCGGCCGTAAAACCAGACATCCCACCAGAAAATCTGCATCAACGACACCCCCGCCTCACGGGGCGCATTCTGAATCCACTCCCAGCCATAGTCAAAATCGTCCAGGTCGAGGTCGTCGGCTTTTTCGTCGGTAAAGGGATTATCGTAGACGAAACTTTCCGACGAGGGGGTCAACGGCACCGCCGTCAGCAAATAAAAGGTCGTCCCCGGCGAACGCTGGATAGCCACTTCCACGTCGATGACTTCGCCGTCCTCATCCTGTTGCCGGTAGGCCAACGACTCGTGGCTAATACCGGCAATATCAAAACCGGCTTGCGGCACGGTCGTGGTGGCCCGGGCCGTCAGCATCTGGCCTTCGACCTGGGCGCTTACTTCCAGGGCATAGGTCTGCCCCGGACGGATGACCAACTCGGGCACATCACGGTAGGCGAAAAAACTGCGGTGGAAATCGAGATTGGCCTCAAATACCAGCGGATAACGCTGGCCAGTGGCCTCTTCGACAATGGCCACCTGGGCTTCGGGCAGCAGCAAATTAGTGGCGCGCAAATTGGCGTTGAGGCGAAAATTGGTCGAAATATGGATCTGCTCCACCGGCTGCCCCGGAATCAGCAACCCCTGGATTACCAGCCGCGGCTGATACGACGAATTGGTGACTTTTACCTTGCCTTCGCCGCAGCCCATAAGCCCCACCAGAGCCAGGCAGACGAATCCGTATTGCCAATACACCTTCATAATCCCCTCAAAATTCAAAATTGAAACCAATGGTTGGCAGCCTCGGTAACATCCCCGTGGCGTCGGTATCGGGCAAACCGTCCTCGTAATCGTAATTGAAGAACCAGACATTTTTGCGGTTGCCCGCATTAAAGACCTGGAGATAAAAACTGAACCACCCCCGTCGATAGGTAAGCCCTATATCCATCCGCGAATAAGCCGGAATGCGAATATTATTGATCAGCGTCGGGGCGTATTCGACATAGCGTCGCGGCGACTGGGGCGAGGAGCCAATGATATACCCCGAGCCCGGCTCGGTGAAGGGTTGGCCGGTGCCGTAGACAAAATTAAGCCCCAGTGACCACCGCCCCGCCCGGCCCAGTTTGGGCTGGCCGTGCAATTTACGCCAGCCGTTTTGGAGATCAATATTGGAGACAAAATTGATTGTTTGCGTACGGTCGTGGCGGGGCGAAAAGGCATTGCCCCGATTGACATTGTCGACCTCGTAGCGAGTGCGAGCCAGCGAATAGGCCACCCAGCCAGTGAGTGCCCCCGTATCCTTGCGCAGCATAAATTCAAAGCCCAACGAATGGCCATTGCCGCGGTGGAATAGGCCCTTGGTATTGGTGAATACGGGGTCGCCGTTGGCCATGTGGCTGGTCTCTTCCAATTCCGACAAGAAGGTCTGGTTGAACGAGTAGATATCGCGGTAATCCTTGTAATAGCCCTCCACCTCAAGCTGGTAATTGCGCTTCCACTCCTTTTGCAGACCGATAATCCCGTGGATAGAGCGCGAGGGACCCTGGTATTGGTTAGCCGCCGTCCAGATATCGGTGGCGATAAAACGGGGCACCCGGTGTAAATACTGGTAGTATACGCCGGTGGCCCCGCGCAAATTTACGGTATCGGATAGCCGGTGCTTTACGGCCAACCGCGGGGCCCAGTTATTGAAGGTTTTATCCGAGGCAAAGCGATTAAAGCGCAGGCCGCTCTCCACTTCCCACAACGGCGAGGGCCGCCAGCTGCCTTGGGCATAGCCAACATAGTGCTCGGGTCGGTGGCCCACATCGATCAGCCCTTCGGGAAAAATCTGTTTAAAACGGACGTGCAGGTTTTTCTGCTCAAAGCCAAAGCGGGTGATCCAATGCTGCGAATAATGGTGTTCGAGATTGCCTTTAAAGGTAAAATCGGTGACCAGGTTGCGCTCTTTGACATCGGCCACGTCGAGATTGAAGTCGGAGGTAAAGCGGCTGCCAGTAACCCAGAAATTGGCGAATAGTTGCGGCGTGAAAACCCGGGTCCAGCGGGCGCTGCCCGTTTTATTGCCCCAATCGGCCTGAAAACCAATTTCCTCGGTGGCATCTTGATTGAAGATAACTTCGAGGAAATCGCGCCCACCAAAACCGCTCAGGGTGAGTTTGTCGCGCTCGGTTAGATCGAGATAGACTTTGATATTGCCATCGTAAAAATAATAGTCGGGCACCTCGTCCAAAGCCCGCCCTACGGTCTGGTCGAAATAGGTCCGCCTGAGAGACCCCGACAGCGACCCCAGTCGCCCCAGTGGCGCCTGCAAGGTGGTCTTGGCCGACAGCAGGGAAATAGAGGCTTTGCCCTCGAATTGCTCGCGGTTGCCGTCGAGATTGGTGACATCGAGGACAGAGGACAAGCGCCCGCCGTATTCGGCGCCAAAGCCCCCTTTGGACAGATGCACCTGCTTAATGGCATCGGTATTAAAGGTGGAAAAAATGCCAAAGGCGTGTTCGGGGTTGTAGACGTCGGTGCCGTCCACCAAATACAGGTTCTGGTCCGGGGTGCCCCCGCGCACATACAAGGCAGAGGAAAAATCGGAAAGCGGCAAAACCCCGGGCAGCGATTGCAGGGCCCGCAGCAGATCGGCCTCGGCCACCTGAGGCACGGCGTTGATCTGGCGCTGCGACAGGCGGATCTCGGAAATGGGTTTTTCGTACAATTGCTGCGAAGTCCGCATTGAATCGGCGCGGATGACCACTTCCTCGGTGGTCACCGCCTCGGGCTCCAGGGACAAGTCGAATTTGACCTGTTCGCCCGCCGCCACGGCAAGCGGCTGGCGCAGGGTGCGGTAACCAATATAGGTACAGACCAACACATACTGGCCGGGGGCCACCTGGGGCAGTACGTAATAACCGCTGCTATTGGTGATGGTGCCGATGGACGTGCCATCCAATTGCAAGGTGGCGCTTATGAGCCCCTCGCCATCGGAGGCATCGCGGATAAAGCCGCTAATGGTGGCGGCGCGCGTCTGGGCCCAACTACTCCCCAGACAAAGGCCTACCAGCAAGATACTGACTGTGCTTCTGGTCAAGATAGATTCTTTCCGTCCTCGAGGTGGATTGACCGGCTAACGGCCAGGATACAGCCCAGTGGGCGGGCCCATATTAATAAAACACCTAAAGGCGGTCTTTTTGCACCCTTGGCACAAAAAAAGTATAGCGCTAAAAAATGAAAGCCAATCCCAGGGCCAGACCGCCCACCAGCACACCTCCCACTATCACACCGCCCAACCCCCAAATATACTGATCAATGGGATGATCCCAGCGTCCTTGGGGGTCGTAGGGATGCAAGGTCCGGATCCACTGCACCTGATCGTAGGGCAATTGGCGGCGGGCCAAACTGTCGGGCAGGGCCGTCTTGGGCGAGCGTTTCGTCGTCTTTTGTCGCATGTGGTAGGAAATATAGGCGGGCTGCCAAAAATCGATATCCAGCACCAGCGTCGAATCCGACGAATCCCGATGGGCCACCCACCCCTGCAGGATATATCCGTCCCGAGTCCCCAGAATAACCTGGGCCCCCTCCCTGACTGTCGCCGTATCCCGGGCGGGATGTGTTTGCAGGTGGATATACCTGGGGCCGCAGGCAGTGGTCAACAGCAGGCCGATCCCCGCCGCCATGGTGGCAAGGCTTGGACGACCATTCTTTGCAAGATAAAAAAAGGACCGTCCCCGCCACTGCCAGGACAGTCCTATCCGCTTCAATAGCTTCTTCACTTCAGCCTGCAGCCCTCCGTACATAATCCTGGGCCAATACGCTTTCGGCCAGCTCTACGTCGCTGGTACTGCCTATAATCAGCGGCACCCGCTGGTGCAGGTCTTTGGGCTCGACATCGAGAATATCCTGGTACCCAGTCGAGGCCCGCCCCCCCGCCTGGGCGACGATAAAAGCCAGCGGCGCCGCCTCGTACATCAGCCGCAACTTACCCTCGGGTTTGCCCTCTTCGGCGGGGTAGAGAAAAACGCCGCCTTTGAGCAGGTTGCGGTGAAAATCGGCCACCAACGAACCAATATAGCGGGCCGTATGGCCCTTATCTTTCAACAGGCCAACGTAGTGCTGGACTTTGGGGCACCAGCGTTTGTAATAACTTTCGTTGACGCTGTAGATAGTCCCCTCGTTGGGGATGGTGATATTCTCGTTGGAGAGGAGAAATTCGCCGATGTTGGGATCCAGGGTAAAGCCGTGCACCCCGTGGCCGGTGGTATAAACCAGCATGGTGCTGGAACCGTAAATGATATACCCGGCCCCCACTTGGCGGTGCCCAAGTTGGAGGAAATCGCCGGGCTCAGCCCGGCGGCCACCGTTCTTTTTTTCGTAGATAGAGAAAATGGTGCCAATACTGATATTGACGTCGATATTGGAAGAGCCGTCTACCGGATCGAAAAGAAGGATATATTTGCCGGTGGGAAATTGGTCGGGGATATGGTAAATCCCCTCCATCTCCTCCGACGCCATACCCGCCAGATAGCCGGTATGTTCGACGGCATTAATAATGGTATCGTTGGCGTAATCGTCCAGCTTTTGCACTTCTTCGCCGTGCACATTGGCGTGGCCGGCCAGCCCCAGGCTCTCCCCCAAACCCGCCTTATTGACCTCCTGGGCGATGATTTTACCGGCCGTGGTCAAGGCGGCCAATAAAGCGGTAAAATCGCCGGTAGCCTGGGGGAAACGGCGTTGTTCCTCAATGAGAAAACGAGTTAGCGTCGTGCCCTTTTTCACTGCGGTCCTCCCTGCAACTGGATGAACAATGCCAGTACGTATGGGGAGTAGCTTTCAATGGCGGGTAAGAAAAATATACCCTCCACCAACGGGCCAATCTGTGACTGGTGTCACTAGGACCCAATTTTAGATCCTAAACTAGGCCCAAAGAGCCAGTATTTTTACCAAAAGGGAGAACCGACGAATCTTTATTGCAATGCCAGCGCCAAATCTGGGGATAGAATTTGCCGTTGGCCAATCCAGATGCGGCTTAATATAGCCCGCCTTAATCTTGTGTCAATCTTTTTACCATAAGCTATTCCAACAGGGATACCGCCCCGCTTTGCGGCACCGCCAATAGCACATGGGCATTCTGCTCACTGCGCCAGCGAGCCACTACCTGCACTCCTTCAAAACGCGAGTCCATTCGCACCGAGGTCAGTCCTTCTTCATAGCCATCGCTATCCTTGTGAATTTGCTTTACCGCAGAGCGGTGCGACAGGGCCAATTCGACCAGGGCCCGATAGCTGGCCCATTCCCAACTGCCGGCCTCGTCCTGATAGGAAAGCTCGGCAATCCCCTGGGCCACGATCCAGCCCTTTTGCTGCGGCGTGGTATGCACCCAATCGGGGGTCTGTTTTTTGAAATAGATTGGTCCCCCCAGTCTCTTTTTCTGCCCGGGCAGCGAGGCGACAATCCAAAACCGCTTGGCCTCCTCGACCACCAGCGTCTCCAAGCGGCAGCTCTGGGGGGTAATCTCGGGCACTTCCAGCAACTGAATCTGCTCGCCCCGGGCGATGAGCTCGCCACTGGGCAGATCCTGAAATAATTGCTCGCCCTGGATCCTGACCCGCTGAGTCCAGGCCAATTGCCGGCACGCCGTCTCCACGGCCCCTTGGTAATTGGACACCTGATACCCCACTGACCCAAAACTGAGCCCGATAGCCCCTTTCAGCCCCTGGGCAAAAGCCTGCATATAGACCGTATCCCGGACCCGCTGCGGCTTGTCGGTATGGGATGACTCGACTCGAATTTGGGAACTGCCGGCACAACCCAACAACAAGCATAACAGCGCCGGCCCAAAGGCGTATTTCGACATGGATGACTCCCTTGCAAACGCACCACAAACCAACGGGGCGGGACCGCCATCGGTCCCGCCCCTAAAAAACGCTATACCCAGAAATTAAACGACTGGCCTATTATTGCTGCGAGGCCTCGTAGGTTTCAATCTCTTTGGCCAATTCATCGTGCGCTTTGCTGGCCCTAAAGCGGGTGTAGAGATGCTCTTCGGCCTTCATCTTCTCCATCAGCGCTTTGTTGGTATCGAGCAGATTAATGCCCATCAACACATAGACGCGGAATTGGCCGTTTTCCAATTGCCGGCTTTCTTTTTCGGCTTCTTTGGCACCGTTGAGCATTTCCGAGGTGACCGTCTTGGTCACCGAGGAAAAGCTCTCCAGCAATTCCGAATCGCCGTCGTTGCCCACTTCTTCCTGGAATAACTTTTCCAAATTCTCAACCTTGGAACCCATCTGCTGGGCCAATTCGGCCCGCGCCGCGGTCTTGGCCTTTTTGGTGGCCACCTGCATATTGCGCGATTCGGCAACCTGCGCCGAATAATAATAGCCCGTCTCTTCGGGGACATCGGTATACCAGGCCGGCGTTTTGACAATTTTGCCGCCGCCGCCGCTGGCGCAGCCCTGTAGGCCCCAGGCCGCCACCGCGACCATGGCCAACAACCCCAAACGATTTATTGCTCTACCCATGATATGCACTCCTTGATGGTTATTGCCGTTGAAATGAAACCGCCCCTACTCTCCCCAGCCCAGTCCTACACATTTGCATAAAAGCTCCATAGGCCACAATAATAACGATTTATTCGCCCTAGGCCAAAACGCTTTCGGCCGCCTCTTCAATGGCCCGGCCCATCAGCGTCACTTTGCTTTTGCTGTTGTCGGGGTGCATCCCCAATAATACCGAACGGTTGAGGATATCGAGCGAATTGCGGCACATCTTTTTGCTGTACTTCACCCGCGCTTTTTTGTTTTCCTTCATTTCAAAAGGATTGAGGGCGGCGTGGTGGGCTCCTTGATAGCGCATAATGGGCTCCCAGCGCGTATAGACGTGCCGCCCCGTATCCATAGGTAAAAAGCAACTGACCCCGCTTGCCTGCACCGCATTGGCAAAGTCGCGCGCCTGGCCTTCTGCGGCAAATTGGAAGCCCAGATGGGTGCCGCATTCGTAGTCGAGACTGTTGTTGACAATGGAGCTAAGGCCGACGGCCTGACCTATTTCGAGCAGCGCCTTTTTGTGCTCGCGCATGCGACCCAGCATCCCGTCGATGCGGCGCAATTGGGCATTGAGGATAGCCCCTTGGAATTCGGAGGCGCGAAAATTATGGCCGGCGAATTGCAAATCCTCGCGCTTGTCCTCTGGGTTCCAGTAATAAGAGCAGCAATCCACCGCCACCGAAGCACGGTTGAAAACCTCTTCGCTGTGGGCGACAAAGGCCCCGCCCTCGCCGCAGGTCATATTTTTGAAAAAATTGAAGCTGAAGGCCCCGGCATCGCCCATAGATCCCAGCATTTTACCCTCGTAGCCGCCCCCCACCGCCTGACAGGCGTCCTCCAGCACCAAAATGCCTTTTTTACGGGCGATTTTGCCAATTTTATCCATATTGCAGGGGAGTCCCACCATATGCACCGGAATCACCGCTTTGGTGTGCCTGGTGATCTTTTTCTTTAAATCGGCGGGCGACAGTGTCAGCGATTCATCGACATCGGCCACCACCGGTATAGCCCCGCAGGAAACCACCGCCAGAGCCGTGGCCATATAGGTATAAGAGGGCACAATCACCTGGTCGCCCGGCCCCACGCCCAACCCCACCAGGGCCGCGTAAATGGACGAGGTGCCGCTGTTGGTCATACGCACATATTCAACCCCCAGGCGCCGGCTCCAGGCCGCTTCGAAGCGATCGCATTCGCCTCCCGATCCATAGCGGAACATGCGCCCGCTGTCGATCAACTTGCGTATCCGCTTTATTTCGGCTTCACCAATTCGATACACGATTATCCCTCCTTAGTTATGGCAGTGGCCAACTCCAACGCCACCCAGCCCCGCACTGAATTTATCAGATATAATCGGCCCGCCTTTGTCAAGTCCCCTGCCTCTAGGCAGCGTTCCGCAATAATGCCCCGGTCGAGCATTTCGGCCCGCAACGTGCCCCCCAGCAAGCCGCAGGCCCGGGGGGGCGTCCACAGCCCCCCGTCCAATTCCATCACCAGATTACCGATGCAGCATTCGGTCAATTGTCCTTGGTCGTTGACCAGGATTACGTCGTCGCAATCGGGGTATTGGGCCAGACGTTGGCTATAGACCTGGCGGTGCGTCGTCTTGTGGTAGAGGAAGGGATCGGCCCGATCCACTGGTAGTCGACTCAGGGCCACTCGGAAGACTTTCTGAGCGAACCCCAAGGGACTGCTCTCCAACCTCAAGCCGCCGTCCTGGCCCAACAACAGCCGCACCCGGTGCGGTTCCTCCTTCAGACTCGCCCCTAATAAGGCCAGTTCCTGGCCCACTTTGTCGGGTTCCCAAACAAAACCAAAGTACTGGGCCGAATCGCCCAGCCGCTGCAAATGGCGCTCTAAAAGGTAAAAATTCCCCGCCTTCCACAACAGGGTCTCAAGCAGTTCAAAACGAGGTCTAGCCGCCTTGAGCACGCGGGCCTTGACCAGACATTCGGCATATTCGTCTCCCGGCTGCGAATCCCAGGTAATACCGCTGCCAAGGCCAAATTGGGCCCGTCCGGCCCGCCGATCGACCCATACCGTGCGAATAGCAACATTGAAACAGGCCTGCCGCCCCGGCGACAAATAGCCGACACAGCCGGTATAGACGCCCCGTCGCCGCCCCTCCAGCTGGGCAATCAGCTGCATCGTGCGCACTTTGGGGGCCCCCGTCACCGAACCGCAGGGAAACAGGGCGCCAAAGATCTCGACCAAGGACACCCCTGCCCGCAGACGCGCCTTGATGGTTGAGGTGAGTTGCCAGACGGTTTCATAGCGCTCCACTTCCCACATGGCGGGCACCTGCACCGTACCCACCTGGGAAACCCGTCCCAGATCGTTGCGCAAGAGATCGACGATCATGGCATTTTCGGCCCGGTCCTTGGTCGAATCGTACAATTGCCGGGCTAATATCTGGTCCTCCCCCAACCAGCGCGCCCGAGGCCGGGTCCCCTTCATCGGCCGGCAGGAAATACGATCGCCGTCGAGGGCGAAAAACAATTCGGGCGAGGCCGATACCAGAGCCCAATCGCGGCATTGGATCAAAGCGCAGTAAGACGCCTTCTGGCTACGGCACATATCGCCGTAAAGCCCCGGCACTTGCCCCTGGAAAGGACTGTCCAAAGCCAGGGTGAAATTGACTTGATAGGTATCGCCGGCGCCGATATGACGATGAATGCGGGCCAGCGCCTCATTGTATTGGTCTGGGTCCAGACTGGGCTTCCACGGCCCCGCCGTATAGTCGCCGCCCACTTCAACGGCCCCGGGGGCCACCCTGTGCCGACGGCCAAATAGGCCAAACCAAGCCAACGGCTGCGGACCGGGAGGCCGGACGGTCAAATTGGCATCCAAGCCGGCCGCCGCTTCATAGGCCAGGAAACCGACCGCGTGGCCGCCCGCCGCCGCCGCCCGTTCTATTTGTTGCAAAAGGGGGCCTACTTGTTCGGGTTGATGGGCGACCAAGCTCCCCTGGTAATCGGCAAAGCGATACGAAGCCGGGGCCCTTTGTCCATCGTAGGAATCGAGCCGCACAATGGGCGGCTCGTCCCCGACACTGGTTTGCCGCAAATCCACGTCTAGTGCCTCTTCAAGGGGTGCGCGAGGCCAAATCCAACGCCCGGGTCTGGCTCTGGTCTAACCGCAGGTTGTGCCCCACCAGCAACTCTTCCAACTCCTCGGGGCGGTTTAATTCAAGGATAGGGGCGGTGATTTGCCCGTGGCCCAGAATCCAGGCGACGGCCACCTGGAACAGGGCTTGCCCCACGGCTTCGGCCTTGGCCGCTGTCTTGTTTTCGAATTCCTGCCGCCCTCCCTGGGCCGAAGTTTCTGGATGGTCGTTCTGCCCGCGTTGCCAACAGCCGCCCAACAACCCACCGGCCAGCGGGCTATAGGTGATCAGGCCAAGGCCGCAGCGTTGGCCCAGGACCGCAATCTCTTCTTCGAGGATTTGGCGCTTGGCTTCATCGGTGATATAAACTATATAAAGCCCTTTCTGGCCCGCCGCCTCTACCGCCGCCGTTTCGCGACCGGGCTCGTCCAATACGTCGAACAGGACGATATCCCGCCCTTCCTGGGCCAACCTGAGCGCACAGGCCCGGCCCAGGCCGCGGGCCCCGCCTGTTACCAAAGCGGTGCGTCGTTGGCGCGGTGCGGCAAAACGCAAATGGCTCATACTTCCCTCCTGTGGGTCAGTTGTCGGCCGCTCTCATTATCCGTATATATGATTGGGTCGGGATTCAAACTTCAACCCGAAAACAGGCTTTTAGGCCCCTGTGCTCACCACGGACAAGTCGACGGATGGGCACAGCCTGGCAAATTTAACCAACTCCGAAATATAGGCCTTTTCCCTTCCCCCACCCAATTTGCTACCGGCAGGAGTTTTGTCATGAAGATCGAACGCATTGAATCCTTTTTTATCGGCGGCGGATATGTTCTGCGTATTCATACCGATAACGGCCTGAGCGGGGTCGGTCAGACCGCCTGCTGGGGCTATCCCGAAGCCGTCGAACGCATTGTCCACGTCTTTGAACGCTACCTGATAGGTCAGAATCCGCTGCGCATTGAGCACCATTGGCAGCATCTCTACCGCATGGCCCCTTTTCGCGGCACCGCCCTGTCCGGGGCTATTAGCGCCGTTGATATTGCTTTATGGGACATTAAAGGAAAGCACTTCGAGGTTCCTGTCTGGGAGCTTTTAGGCGGTAATGTGCGCGACAAAATTCGCCTCCACTTGTTGGGCGGCGGCGGTACTCCTGAAGCCTCATTCAATGCAGCTAAAGAAGCTGCCGCAGAAGGTTTTACGGCGATCAAATTTGATCCAGTGGTAGGTAATTTTCAGGATATGGCGCAGGATCGCCTAGTCAAGACAGCGGTGGAAATTGTCGCGGCAGCCAGAGAGGGCGGCGGCCCCGATCTCGACCTAATTGTCGAATTGCACCGCAAACTGACGCCGATGACCTCCCTGGCCCTCACCGAGGCCTTTAAGCCCTTCAATCTCTACTTTGTCGAAGACCCTATCCAGATCGACAGCATTATGACCCAGGGCCGCATCGCCCCGCGCACCTCGGTACCACTGGCCAATGGCGAGCGCATGACGACTATCTGGGAATTCCGCGAATTGCTCGAAGCCGGTGGCCCACAATACGTTCGCCCCGATGTCGGCCTGGCCGGCGGCTTGACCCACTGCAAGAAAATCGCCGCCATTGCCGAAGCCTACCACAGCGCCGTGGTGACGCACAATTTTCTCGGCCCCCTCATCACCGCTGCCTCGCTGCATTTGGACGCCAGCATTCCCAATTTTATTACCCAGGAATACACCAAGGGCGACGAAAGCGAGCAAAACGCCGTCTACAAAGTCGATTTCAAACGCGAGGGCGGCTTTATTCCCATTCCCCAGGCCCCTGGCTTGGGTGTCGAATTGGTCGACGAATTGATCGCCCAGACTCCTTTTAAGCCTATGGTTTCGGGCCAAACCCCCTTGCGCCAAGACGGTTCCGTCGCCTATGCCGTTTAGCGTTTTCAAGCCATCAAAGAGCCCCTGCATAGCTTCACCACCGACAGCAACTGCACATATTAACTCTATGGACTCCAATACATTCCAATTTACGATTACTGCTCTGGCAGCCCTGGCGGCAGTGGCTTCGGCCATTGCCTCGGGGCTGGCAACCTGGTTGGCCTGGCAAACGACCAAACCCCATCTTTCTATCAGTTGGGTGCAGACCCGCCTGGTCAGCCACGTGGGCACGGCCACCAACCCGGCCGAAGCCCCTTGCGCCGATATTTCTCTTCTATTGGCCTGCAAAGGCCCACAACCTGCCCACATCACCGGCATTGAGGTCTTGGCCCACGGCAAACCCCTGGACGGTCTGTTCATCGACCAACTCGAATCGGCCATTGACGCCGACGCCAAAGACTATCCCCCACCTTCGCCCTGGCCGGGGGCGAAACATCGACCAAAAAGCTAAGCTCTACCTGACAGATGGACTAGCGACCCTGGCTCAAGGAATACGGGTCGATTTTTATACATCGCATCAGAAAAAACCCATTCGCTTTTCCGTTCCGCCCTATAAATTGCCCACTTAAGGGCCTTTCACCTGCGAGAGCTATATGAGCCACCAACCCCATATCTTGCTCATTCTCACCGACCACTGGCGCGGCGATTGCCTGTCGCGCCTGGGCCATCCCGTGGCCGAAACCCCGCATCTGGATTCGCTCTCGCGCCAGGGCACGACGTTCACCCGGGCCTATACGCCTTGTCCCTCGTGCATTGCCGCCCGCCGGTCGCTAATGACGGGCATGACGCCGTCCAGCCAGGGCATGGTGGGCTATAAAGACGGCGTCCCCTGGGATTACCCCCACACCATGGCCGGAGAGTTGCAGCGGGCCGGCTACCAAACTGTCAATATCGGCAAGACCCACTTCCACCCCGACCGCCTCCATCTGGGGTTTGAACAATTGGTCCTTTCCCAGGATTACAGCGATTGGCTCGGGGGGCGCCCCGATGTAACGGTGGAAAAATTCGCCCACGGCGTCCCGGCCAATTCGTGGATGGCCCGCCCCAACCACCAGCCGGAACAACTACTGGAGGAGACTTATTTCGTCAGCCGCTCCTTCGAATTCTTGGGCAAACGCGATCCCACCCGTCCGTTTTTCCTCTGTCTATCCTTTAACGGCCCGCACCCGCCCTGGTGCCCGCCGCAGGTCTTTTACGACCAGTTCATCGACCGTCCTATGCCCCAGCCTACAGTGGGCGAATGGGCCCAAGTGCACGCCGATCAGGCCCAATACCCGCTGGATATCAACGACTGGCGCGGCCAATTGCCGCCCCACCTCAACCAACGGGCCCGGGCCGCTTATTTTGCCTACCTGGCTTTTCTCGACGCCCAGATCGGCCGCTTGAGCGAGTATTTACATCGCTCTGGCCTGCTCCAGGACACGCTATTGGTATTTTCTTCGGATCACGGAGAAATGTTGGGGGACCATAATCTGTGGCGCAAAACCTATGCCTACGAAGCTTCGGCCCGGGTGCCCCTTATCGTCCGCCCTCCCGCCGCCTGGCAAGGAGGACGCAACCGCACCCTGCCTCAGGTAGTAGGCTGGGAAGACATCATGCCCACCCTGCTGGAAGCCGGCCAGGCCCCAATCCCGCCCACCGTGGAAGGGCGCAGCCTGATTCCGCTGTTAAGCGACCAGGCCACGGATTGGCGCCCCTATTACCACGGCGAACACTCGCCCTGTTACGACCGCGAAAACGCCCACCAATTCCTCACCGATGGGCATTGGAAATATATCTGGAATCCAATAACCGGCGCCGAACAATTTTTCAACCTGGACCAGGACCCCATGGAATGCAACGATCTGTCCGCTTCGGCCAATTTCTGCGCCCCCCTTGAGAGCTGGCGCCAGCGCATGGTGGAGGAATTGGCCGGACGCCCCGAAGGCTTATCCGATGGTCGCAAATTGTGTCCCGGACCGGTTCCCGTCTGGCGCGGTGATGATCCCAACGACGTTCATCTTGGTTAGCTGAGTGCGTTTAATGAAATTAATTTTAGTAATTATTTTTATTTCATTTACAATTTAGTGCATATAAGTGCATATGATTTTAATGCACTTATATGCACTCGACTTATTCGCGCCAGACAATCCGCCCAACAGACGTCTCAAATTGCTCAACAACCACCTTATCCCCCACCCCAACGACAATACCGAACTGCCCCATAGCCTCTGATTTAAAGCCGGTTATTTGGCGCCCATCGGTCAATTCAATCTGATATATGCCATCCGCCTTTGGAGCCACGATAGTGCCGCTTAAACGCCGATGAGGAACCGCGTCTAATTTCCCGCCTAAATCCCGCCCAAAGCGATACATTGAATCGACCACCCGGAAGCCCCAATGGGCGTAGAAAGATTGCGCCCGAGCGTTTGCCAGATTGGTATACAGCAGGCACCGTCGATAGCCCTCCGGAGCCGAGCGGGCTACCACCTGCTGCAATAAGAAGTGACCAATACCCTGCCCCATCGCCTCTTCTTCAACCCCGATATGGCGGATAAACAGACTTTCCTGGGCATCCGGATGGACACAAAAATCGCCACCGCAACCGGCCTCGCAATGGCCTATTTCTCGCCCCTGCCGATACACTCGCAGGCTGCCTCCTGGGCGTTTTCCGCTTCCTTGTACCGACGTCCATTCCATCTCTAGCCCTGGCGGTGGCTGCTTGGCTGGCCCTTCCATGCTTTCCAAGACCAAAAATAACCAGCCATCGGCCATCGAATAACCGCAGCCCTGGAGCAAGGCGCGGATATGGTTCAATTGTTCGGATTGGCAGGGCGCCCCAAAGCGGTGGAAAGGGTAGGCATAATAAAAAGCGCCTAGGCGAGCCAGTCCCTCTGTGCGCAAATGCGTTTCAGCCGCCGCTAATAAGGCTTGTCCTACCGGCCTCTGCCCCCGGGCATAGAGCAAGGAGCGAATCTGCCCGGTTTCTGGATCGAGGGGGGCATTTTGGCGAGCGACTTGCCGGGCCACATGGGCATACCCAACGATCTGACCGCTCACGGAGCAAATAACAAGGCGTTCGTCGGCCAGATCTCTGCAAGGCTGCTCCAAGGCCGCCAGGAACTGGGCTGGATCTATCGGATAACAAAAGGGAATGCCTTCGATTTGCTGGTTATAAAGCTGCGCCCCAACCAAGGCTAATTCCCCTGCATGGGCTAACGTATAGATATCGATCTGCATAGGTACTCCTTCCAATTCTGGTACTAAAAGTATTGCATCTACCCCGGCCCGGATGCACGGAAGGCCACCTGAACTTGACGCTCTTAGCCGATTGTTGTATTAAAGCCGTTTCAACATACAAGCCAATAGCCTGCCCCGAACACGTCTGCTACCCACCCCTTCAACCCAACGAGACCCTATGCAAGCCCTATTGCTGTCTGGCCCCAACCACGGTTTCGACACCTGTGTGCCCCATATTGCCGAAGGCCTCAACGGCCTCGAAGATTGCGCCTTAACCATATCCAGCGACAAAGAGATACTCGCCAGCAACGAGTTGGCCCAATTCGATACGTGCATTTTCGGCACCGGCTTCACAACTTCGGCAAAGGGAGCACGAAAGCCCGATCTTACTACAGCACAAGAAGATGGCCTATTTAATTTTGTTTCCGGCGGCAAAGGCCTAGTCGGCATTCACGGTACCGCCTGGTGGATTGGTGGGCGCGCAGTCGATCTGATTGGCGGCCACGCCAATTGGCATCCACCTGGGTTGCAATTCACCGTTGAAATAGGGCCTTCACAGCACCCTGCCATTGCTGGCTTAAGCGATTTTGACGTCGAAGACGAAATCTATATTTCCGCCCACGAACCTCAATTGGAAATTTTGGCCACGGCAACCTGGCACGGCAAAGCCCACCCCCTAGTCTGGGTCAAACCCTTTGGTAAAGGCCGGGTATTTTACACCGCCTTGGGCCACGGTCCGGGCACCTATAAACAACCTGGTATGCAAGCGTTGCTAGCTCAGGGATTGCTTTGGGCTTCTAAGTCTATCTAATTGTTCTGGAAAGGAATATATAATGGCATTGAAAGCTGGAATCATTGGCTGTGGCGGCATTGCCGAACGCCGTCACGCACCGGTTCTAAGTCGGTTGGCACCTCGCGTTGAATTGGCTGCCCTGGCCGATTTAGCCGCTGAGCGCACTGGTTTACTAGGGGAACTGTACGGAATTGAAGAAGCCCATCAATACCGCGATTGGCAGCAAATGTTGGATGCCGAAAACCTGGATCTCGTCCATATCTGCACGCCGCACCATCTCCATTGCGATCAGGCCGTGGCCGCCCTGGAAAGGGGTGCCCATGTGCTGTTGGAAAAGCCTATCGCCACAACCTTGGAAGAAGCCGACCGTATGATTGCCGCCGCCCAGACGGCTAAACGACAGCTTACAATAAGCCATAACCAGCTCTTTGCCGCCGCCCACCGGGCGGCGATGGAAAACATTTCCACCCTGGGTCGGGTCTTTCTCTTTCGCAGCGAAGGGTTTGCCGGCTCCCATGTCCAGGGCCGCGGCATCGGCCAGCACTGGCGTGCCCAGGCCAGTGCCGGGGGCGGTGGCCCCTTGATAGACAATGGTTTTCACCAAATATATAAAGCCTTGGATTATATCGGTTCGCCGGCCGGCCGGGTCTTTGCCCATATCGGCACCCACGTCCAGGACAGCGATGTCGAAGATACCGCCTTAGTCCTTATCGAACACCAAAACGGCGCCACCACCTCCATCCAGGTGGGTTGGTGCGCCCCGGCCGGAAGCACCCGGGTCGAGGAGCTATTTGGCACTCAAGGGCAAATGCGCTTTGGCGGCGATCCCCCTCTCTCTCTCTGGCAAGCCGACACCGGCTCTTGGTCCCACCCGGCCGTAAAAACGGAAGGACCCGACGAATTGGGTTTCCCCCAATTGGTGCGCGACTTTATCCAAGTTTTGGAAGGAGGCGGCACCCCACAGATTACCGGCACTGCTTCTCGCCACGTATTGGCCATAGTCCTGGCCGCCTATGAATCCGGCCGCACAGGGGCTCCGGTAGAAGTATCTTAAAGCCTATAATTAATTCTGTCCCAATGCTTTAAAATACTTACCGCACAGCTTCGTTACTCAGCCAATGGCCCGGAGATACGCCGCCGCTCTATCTCGCTTGTAATGGCCGGCATCATGCCCCCCAATTGGCGCCTTAAGATAAAGCGCAACAACCAGTTGGGTAGTGGAATGCGGTGCTGGGTAAAAGCCTGATAGTGGATTTCAACCCCGTCGTCCTGCTCGACGATCTCGAAAAAGCCTTTGTATTGCTTCACATTGCCCTCGAGCAGACTAAAAAACAAGGTTTTGGGGGATTTATCCCCCACTTCGATAAATTCGAGGTTGAGGCGGAAGGTCCAGGGCAACAGCAAACGATTGCTGCCTTCCTGGTACACCACGATAGTGGAATCGGTGCGATCCAGCACGCGGCTGCTATCGAGGTGGGGGATAAATTGGGGCAATTCTTCGTAATCGGTGAGTACCTCCCAGACTTCATCGGGGTGATAGGTGCCCCGTTGTCTAATGTCGATCCAGACATTTTTGTCCTGGGTCTTCACTTCCACCTTGCCGGCAACCTCGCACGCGCACCAGAGGATAAGCATTGCTGCCCATCCAAAGGCGGCGACCTTGACGCTGCTATCAAAGGGCAAAGCCATATTCTAGCAGCCGAGGGCCCCCGGGGTCCGGTCTTTCACGGCTGCCCCAAGACGAGGGAAGCGTTGGTACCGCCAAAACCAAAGGAATTGGAGAGGGCCAATTGCAACGGCTGGTCGGTGGGCCGGCACACCGGCGCGTAATCGACCAGTGCTGGGTCGACCGGCTCGGCGTGGAGACAAGGGGCGATCCAGCCCTGGCGCAGCATCTCCAGGGTAAAAATGGCCTCGATGGAGCCGGCGGCCGATATGGTATGGCCGGTATAGCCCTTGGTCGAGGAATAGGGCACCGGACGACCGTTGAAAACCTGACGCAGGGCCTCTATCTCGCCGACATCCCCCGCCGGGGTCGAAGTGGCGTGGGCATTGACGTAGTCGATCTGCTCGGGGTCGATCCCGGTGTGGACCAGGGCCCGACGCATGGCCAAGATGGCTCCGGCCTTCGCCGGGGCCACCATATCGCCGGCCCCGTCCGAGGACAGGCCAAAGCCGCGCAACGTCCCCAGAATGGTTGCCCCGCGCTGCTGGGCGTCGCCGCGCCGCTCGAGCACCACCAACCCGGCCCCTTCGCTAAAAACAAAGCCGGCCCGATCGGCGGCGAAGGGCCTGGAAGCCCGTTCCGGGGTTTCGTTATCCACCGACGTATAGGCGCGCATGGCATCGAAACCGGCAAAAAAATGGATATCGGCCACTTCCACACCACCGGCCAGGGCGCTGTCGGCGGCCCCGGCCTGAATCATCAACGCTGCCGTGGCAATATTGTAAGCCCCCCCGGCACAGGCGGCCGACAGCGAGCAGGAAGCGCCGGTAGCCCCCAGTACCGTACTGAGATTCGCGGCCACCGTAGAGGCCATTAAACGCGGTACCACCGCCGGCGAAATGCGCCGCATTTGCCCGCTACTGACCATTTTATCGCGGATCTGGCAATGGATTTCTACATCGCCGGTGCCGCTGCCGACCAAGACGGCCAATGCACGGGGATCGCAACCGGCTTGGGCGATAGCATGGCGGCCTGCTTTAAGGGCCAGTCTGGGGGCCCGGCCCATAAAGCGGGCTTCGGCTTTACTCAAGCCCAGGGTCGCATCCGACAAATCGCCGCTGTAGAGGCCGATAATCTGGCAGCGGCCGCCGTATTCAACGGCGGGCTGCCAGCGCGTAAAAGGTTTCCCCTGGCCACGGCGCACCTTTTCGACGGCCTCGTCGTCGTCACCTAAATTGCAACAAAGACCGGCTCCGGTAATAACTATATCTTCGGCGGCCGTCATGACCATTCTCCTGTCAAATTGGGGTGGGGGCGCCCAAATGGATTTCAGACGCGCCTAGCGTGCTTCTTCTTTTTCGCCACGCATTTCCCCCTCTGGCAAGGCATTGAATAAAGTAGTAATTCCGCCGAACATGCCCGGAAAGCGGAATAAAGCCTCGTCGCCGGCACCGATGCGGGCGATAATATCGGTGCTCAACAGAGCTTGCTGGCGTTGGTACAGACTGTCCTCGTCCGGGGACGTATAACTGCCGGCGGCCCGGGCTTGGGTCTGGATGCGGGCGATGTCCCCATTGCCGCTGAGGCCCTGGGCCATGGTAGCGAAAAAGCGCTGCAAAGACGCCGCCCGCTGATCGGTTGCCAGGGCCGCCACGGCCGCGAAAGCCGCGTGGCAGACCTTCAGTCGCTGGTCATACGCATCGGGCACCTGGCCGTCCAGGGTAAAGGGGGCGGCGTTGCCCGACAACGGTGTCCGGTCTTCAGTTTGAAAGGCGACCAGACAGCGGTGCCCAGGGGCGGGGCGAGCCCGCAACCGCACCACTGCGCCGGGGACTATCCGCACCATCTCTCCTGCCGCCAGGGGTACTGAATCGACCCCCGTTGCGGTCAAAACATCGAGATACCCTTCGGCCAGATTGAAGGCACGTAGGTACTCGTGCGGCCGGTCCTCGACGCCGCAGCGGCCAAAGGGCATAGATACGGCCCAGGTATCGGCTTCGGCGGCAGCCCCTTTCCCGCCACCGGACAACGCCGTCAATTCAGCGGCCAAATCGGCGGCTTCACGGGTCGCATCGGTGGGCAGCGGCTCTACGGAGCCGTCTTCACTCCACCTGGCCCGGTAGGGAACGCCGTAGCCGAATAAGCGAACCTGCAGTGGATCGCCCATCTCAAGCCTCCCCCACCTGGTCGGCGTGTTCGGCCACCTTGCGGAAGGCCAGGGCGTGTTCCTCGATAATTTGGCGGCGATACTTCTTGAACCAGGGAATGCCGTAGCAACGGCCGGGAATCGATTCGGTCACCGGCAGCGACCCGGGCCCCTGGCGCAGATCGCGGTCGGAATGGGCGATGCGGGTGGGTTTACCGTCGGCAAAAACGTCGGCTTCGTTGAGCACCGGATGCAAATGCATCAGCAGATTGGCTCCGGGGCTGGTAGTGCTGCCCTCGGCCCGCACCGCGGCGCAGAAACGCGCCACCGGCAGACCGCCCAATTCGTCGGGTACATACAGCCCTTTGGCCGCGTACCACCCGCCCATAGTGCTCTGCGAATCCCCGGACGGGCGGTGGGCCCGCAGGCCGGGGACCCCTTCGAGCAAATCCCAGAAATAATTCATCCCTTCCTGGATTTCAACGATGCGCTCTTTATAGTGCTTGAGTTGCACCCGCCCCACCGCCGAAGAGAGCTGGTGCATGCGGTGTTTGTAGCCGCCCAAGGGCAGACCGGCAAAACGCGCCAATTCGGGCCGCTTATTCTCGGGGGTGCGCTCGTAGTGGCCAAAGGCGACGCCGCGCTCGTAAATCTCGGCGTCGTTGGTCACTAAAAAGCCGCCTTCACCGGCGACCAGGGATTTGCCCGACATAATCGACATCGCCCCGACGTGCCCGATAGTACCGGTCAGCCGGCCCTTGTACAGGGTCCCCTGAGCGTGCGAGACGTCCTCGATCACTTTGATACCGTGGCGCTGGGCAATCTCCATGAGCGGATCCATATCGGTGGGATGGCCGGCGTAGTGCACCGCTATTATGGCCTTGGTGCGCGGCGTGATCCGGGCCTCGATATCGGCGGGGTCGAGACAGAGGGAATGGGGGTCCAATTCGCCAAAGACCACGGTCCCCCCCAGGTTGAATACCTGCAGGGCCGAGCCCCAGTAGGTCATGCTTTGGCAGATTATTTCGTCGCCCCGCCCTACTCCACAGCCGAACATGGCAGTGAGGATGGCGGCCGTGCCACTGTTGTGACAGAGAGCGTATTCGGTGCCGAACCAATCGGCCAGCTCGCCTTCGAACTGGCGCGTAACCTCTGTGCCCGACATCCCGCCCCGGCGTAATACTTCCAGTACCGCAGTTTCGTCTTCGGCCGTAACGATGGGCCAGGTAAAGGTATCGCCTGGGTCGCTTTTGACGGCTTTGTCCCCGCCGTTGAGGGCCAGGGATTTGGTGGCGGCAAGACTCATAGGATTCTCCTTTGTAGTTGCTACAAACCCTTCAAATCGTCCAGATTCGGCAGCCCATCGCTTTCCCATACCCGCTCGATATGGCCATCGACAATATAGGCCAGGCGCGGATACCCGTGGCCCCGGGTCATGCGCATGAAATCGGTGATGGTAATGGCGGCCATGGTATAACGGGGCTGGAAATGCTTTTTAAACTGCTGGGTCACCGGATCGTCCTTGTCAAAGACACTCAAGGCAACCAATTTGGGCACGTCTGGATCGGCAGCCCAGGCGTTGAGCTTGGGCACCGCCCGTTGACAATGGCTGCATTTAGGGCTGAAGAATTCTACCAGATACGCCCCTTGGGTCAAATCAATTTCGGCGTCTGTAAGGGACAGCCCGGCCACTTCAATGCCCACTTGCAAATCCGATTGCGTTATGCGGTCGCGGTCGGGCAAATAGCGGAAACCCAGAATCGCCAGCGAGGCCAGCCCACCGACCACCACTACCCACCGATTCCAGGTATTGGTCCTCAACGGCCGCCGTCCCAGGCCCCACCAGGTAAAAACCAACAAACCCAGCATAATAATATCTTCAACCAGCGCCTCACCCGGCGAGCGCTCAATAAGAGAGCCGAAACACCCGCAACTCTCCTCGGCCCCTTTTTGCCAGGCCAGGGCTGTGATCGCCACGAAAAATACCATCAGGACAGTGGCCACCGGCACATTCAAGCGCGGTTTCCAATCGACCAATAGGGCCAGTCCCACCAGACATTCCAGCGGTCCCATCAACAGGGCCATGCTGGCCAGACTTTCCCAGGCCTCCTGGCCAGCCAGGATCTGGGCGTGGGGCACCGCTTCCCAGAAAAACAAAACCGGCTGCCAAATTTTGGTCGCCCCGGCCACTAAAAATACCAGGCCCATCAACCGTTGGCTCAGCCAGAGGCCTTTTTGCAACGCGTTCATAACTCTACCCCTTTTGGGCTCCAATGATCAAAAGGTCTAACAGCAAAATTCAAGCGAAATAACGCCGCACCTGCGCAATTACGTAATCGGCCTGAGCATCTTCCATATCGGGAAATAACGGCAGGGCCAGCACCTCTTGGCAGGCCCGTTCGGCTTCGGGCAACGCACCCGGGTCATAGCCGAGAAAGCGGTAGGCATCGGTCAGATGGGCGGGGTGGGGATAATAAACGGTCGTGGCGATACCCGCCTCCTTCAGGGCGGCGGCCAGGTCATCCCGTTGCCGGCTCCGAACGACGTAGAGATGGTATATATGGTGGGCGTACGGGGCCTCCTGCGGCAGGGTCAAAACAGCGATATCGGCCAACCCCTCACCATAGCGCCGGGCCAATTGCCGCCGCCGCTGGTTGCCCGCTTGCAAATACCGCAGTTTGACCCCCAATACCGCCCCCTGGAGCCCGTCCATACGGTGATTATAGCCCACTTCCTGATACCAGAACTTCTTCCTGGGGTCCTGCCCGTGGTTGCGCAGGCGGCGCAGGCGCTGGGCCAATTCGTCGTTGTCTGTGGTGATGCCACCGGCATCGCCGTAGGCACCCAGATTCTTGCCCGGATAAAAACTGAAACAGGCCATTGTTCCCAGAGAGCCGGCCGGCCGCTCACGGTAGCCAGCCCCGTGGGCTTGGGCCGCATCCTCAATGACCGTCAGGCCATGCTCTTGGGCCATATCCAAAAGCGGTCCCATATTAGCGGTCTGGCCGTAAATATGCACAGGCAGCAACACTTTGGTGCGCGGGGTGAGGCCTAGCCGTACCTGCTCGGGGTCGAGATTGAAGGTATCGGCCTCGATATCGGCCAGGACCGGACGGGCGCCCACCTGACAGATGGCCTCCAGGGTCGCGCCAAAGGTAAAAGGCGAGGTAATAACCTCGTCGCCCGGACCGATATCACTGGCCTTTAGGGCCAGCACCAGAGCATCGGTGCCGTTGCTGACACCAATGCAATGGCGCACCTGGCAAAAACGGGCAAAGGCCTCCTCAAAGGCCTCTACCTGTGGCCCGCCAATAAAGGAGCAAGATTGCAGCACTTGGTCCAGGGCCCCATCCAACTCCTCTTGCAGCTGGACGTACTGCAGGCCCAGGTCGTTCATCGGTACGCGCATGGCCATAGTCTAGCGCGTCGCCCGGCGAGGCCGGCGGCCGAATTTAGCCACCGGTCTATCTGCTGCGGGCTTATTGCTTGCCGCCGGCTGGTTGGCGGCTGAGGGAGCCGCTGCCAGGGCACTGGCCGACGGGGCCGGGCCACGCTCCTGGTCCAGTCCCGTAATGGCACCGATGAAATCGGTGGGAATATCGCCGCACAAGACGACTTCGCCGCGGGCGTAGAATTTTATCCCCGAGGCAGCCGCTTCCTGGGCCTTGACTTCGACAATGCAGGGACGGTCAGCCCGCCGCCCGCGCCCTTCGGCGACCTGGCGCGATTGCGACAAATGGACGTAAAAGCGGTCCTTGGCCGTGATCCCGGCGGTGCCGATGGCGGCGGCCTCATCTTTGTCGCTGGACATATAGAGCATTTCAGGTGGCTCAATTGGCTCGCCGTCCATCTCGACAAAAAAACTGTGGCCGTAGAGGGCACGGACCCCGTTCTCGTTCTGCTCAAAACGGCGCTGGATGGGGTGTTGAATTAAGCGCACCAGATCGACTTCCTCTACTTCCGGATAGCGAGTCCGCACGGCTTCCAGAGCCGCCGCGAAGGAGGCGTAACCGTATTGGTCGACTTCGAGACCAAATTCCTCGGGACGATAGCGCAAAATAAGAGAAAAGAGGCGGGAAATGCGTTTGGGGTCGGCCACGTATATTTTCCTTTCACTCGGTTGGGCAATAGTCCGCTAATTTTCGCCGCCGGCCGGCGGCAGTTTGGCACAGTCGGTTCAATTCCACTGCTGACGGTATTGTTCAATGGCGGCGGCGATTTTGCCGTCGCTCAGGGCCAGGATCTGGGCGGCGAGGATGGCGGCATTGCGGGCATTGTCGATCCCCACTGTGGCCACTACCACCCCGGGAGGCATCTGGACAATGGCGTAGAGAGCATCCACTCCGTTTAAAGGACCCGAGGCGATGGGTACGCCAATCACCGGCAACGTAGTATGCGCCGCCACCACTCCGGGCAGCGCTGCCGCCAGACCGGCACCGGCAATGAGCACTTGAAGGCCACGACCGGCAGCCCCTTTAGCCCACTCTGCCGTGCGGTCGGGGTTGCGGTGGGCAGAAGAGACGACCATTTCGTAGCCTATGCCCAACTGGTCAAGGACCTCGCCGCCTTTGCGCATGGTTTCTTCGTCTGATTTGCTGCCCATGATCATTCCAACGCAGATATCTGCCATTTTTCCTCCCTTAGGATGTATCGCCGCTTGGCTGGCGGCTGTTCTGACTGCTTTTGTTGTTTTGTTTGATGGGTAATAATAAAATAGCGATCCGCCGGGATAAATCCAGCGGATCGCTTGACTACCGGGTTGAGATCAGTGCCTCAGGCCTTTTGCCGACGCAGAAAAGCCGGATAATCGAGGCTGTCCCGATTAAGCTCTTTTTTGTCGCTGGCCTTGGCGTCACTGCGGCGCTTAATGGCCGGCTCGCTGAAATCAGTGCCAGTGCGTTGGACCGCCCCCTCTACCTCCTTGCCCGTGACGACCTCCATTTGGGCTTCGCCGGTCTGGTTGAAGCCGGTGGCGATTACGGTCACCCGCATTTCGTCGACCAGAGAATCGTCCATCACCGTGCCAAAGATAATATTGGCCTCCGAGCCCACCGCATCCTGCACCACCTGGGTGGCCTCGTCGACTTCGAACAAGGTGAAATTTTTCCCCGCCGACATATTGATCAGCACGCCCTTGGCCCCGTCGATATCCACGTCCTCCAGCAAGGGACTGTTGATGGCCTGTTTGGCCGCCTCCGTCGCCCTGTTCTCGCCGCGGTGGGTGCCCACCCCCATAATGGCGTCGCCGCCCTGGGTGATGACCGTTTTGACATCGTTGAAATCGAGATTGATCATCCCCGGCGTGGTAATCAGGTCGGCAATGCCGCGGGTGGCTTCCATGAGGACCTCGTCGGCCTTGACCAAGGCTTCGGCAAAGGTCACCTCGCGCGAGCAAATGGCCATTAGACGCTGGTTCTGGATAGTAATGAGGGTATCGACCCATTCCTGCATCTGGTCGATGCCGCCCTCGGCGTTGCGGGTGCGGGGCAGCCCTTCAAATTTGAACGGCATAGTGACAATCCCCACCGCCAGGGCACCGACTTCCTTGGCTACTTCGGCCACCACTGGGGCGGCCCCGGTGCCGGTACCGCCGCCCATACCCGCGGTGATGAAAACCAAGTCGGTGCCGGCCAGTTTCTCAGCGACTTTTTCGCGGTCCTCTTCAATGGCCTGCCGCCCGACCTCGGGTCGGGCGCCGGCCCCCAGCCCCCGGGTCACGCCCTCGCCGATATAAATGCGCTCGTCGGCGGAGGAATCCTCCAGGTCCTGGGAATCGGTATTGATGGCGACAAATTCCACCCCGCGCATCCCGGAGGATACCATCCGGTTGATGGCGTTGCCGCCGGCCCCGCCTACCCCAATCACCTTGATCTTGGCATTGGGCTCTTCATCGACAATCTTAAACGTCATTATACTCTCCCCTTGTTAATGCGACTGCAATGGTCCCTGCCGCGGACAGGCCTCCCCGACCAATCCGCTGCAGAGGGTGTCTACACCAGCGTATCGAACCAATCCCGCACCCTATTCACCACCGTCCCCAAACCGCCCCCCTGGGCGGCGCTTACCTGCAACTGGACTTCTCCTTGGGCAGCGGCTTGATCGGCCGCCCCGTATAGTACCAAGCCAACAGCGGTGGCATATTCTGGGCTGGATACTTTTTCGGTTAGCCCTGGTAGCCCTTGCGGTTGGCCAAGACGGACGGGCAGACGAAATACCTGCTCGGCCAGTTCGACCATTCCCTCAAGCATAGAGCCCCCTCCGGTCAGGACGATACCCGCGTCTAGTTTGCGGTTCCAGCCGACCCGCTCCAACTCGTCCCGCACCAACGTCAGAATTTCTTCCATGCGCGGTCCCAAGACCGTGGCCAAATGGTGCCGTTGGGCCCGGTGTGGAGCCAGCGAGCCAATGCCGGGCACCTCAATTTCGTCGTCCTCCAGGACCAATTCCTCCAGGACGCACCCCTTTTCTTTTTTCAGTCGTTCTGCGTGCCGGACCGAGGTTCTCAGCCCAACGGCCAGGTCGTTGGTCGCATTTTGCCCCCCCAGCCCCAACACCGCAGTGTGGCGGACGCTGTTCTGCTTAAAGACAGCCAGCCCTGTGGTGCCGGCGCCGATATCCAACAGACATACCCCTAATTCTCTCTCTTCCTCTTCAAGGACGGCATAGCTGGCGGCCAGGGGCTCAAAGACGATATCCTTAACTTCGATTCCAGCCCGCAGAATGCTCTTGCAGATATTCTGCGCTGCCGTCACCGAGCCGGTGACCAGGTGGATGGCCACTTCCAGGCGCACCCCGTTGATACCGACCGGATCGCGAATACCGCGTTGCTCGTCGACGGCGAATTCCTGCGGCAAGACGTGTAGGATTTCGCGGCTGCTGTCCACCTGGGCCACAGTCTGGGCGGTTTCGATAACCCGTTCTTTTTCGGCCGCGCTAATCTCCTGGTCCACCCCTCCTACGGCGATCAGACCGTGACTGTCAAAGCCGTGCAGATGTTCCCCGGCAATACCAGCGTATACCGCCCCAACGTGGACCCCAGCCATTAGACTGGCCTCCTCGACGGCTTTCCCAATGGCCTGCACCGCCCGTTCGACATCGACCACCACGCCCCGCTGCAGCCCCTCGGAGGGATGGACTCCGACGCCGATGATTTCGGCCGTCCCGGCCTGGTCGCGCTCGGCGATCACAGCACAGAATTTAGCCGTACCCAGATCGAGGCCAACAACTATACCCCCTTGCGCCATGCTTTTTCCTCCTCCAATCGGGCCTTCAAGAATTCCCCTTGCCCCCGCGCGTTCCCACCACCACTTGCCCGGAAAAACGCAGATCCAGGTATTGAGGGTCGGGCCATTCCCGATACACTCTGCGCAGGCACTGCTCGAGCAGACGCAGGCGGTAGGCCACCCTGTCCAGGGGCAGCATCACTTCCAAATCGTCCCCTACCAGCAGCAACCGCAGGCAGCCCTGGGGCAGGGGCTGGATTTCGGATACGTTCATGCAAAAATCGGGGTCCAGCAGACGTGCCTGACTCCACCAATATACCAACTCGGCCAAGGTCGAATCGGCCAGACTGCCCCCCACCTCGAGCGAATCGGGCAGCCCCTCTACACCGCTAATCAGCGGTAGATTCAACTCGCTTAATGCTTCGCCGTCCTGTCTTTCCCCGGGCAATAGGACCCGGTCCTGGTCGAGTCCGAACACGGTGCCCAAATCGATCCAGGCCAGGCGTTGGCGCTCCTCTAGGACCACCACCAGGCGATCGGGGGGTTTGCGCTGCACCAGGGCTTTGCGGATCCAGGGCAATTGTTCGATACGCGCCTCCACGGCAGCCAGGTCAATGGCGAAGACACTCTTCCCGTACTGCAATTGGCAGGCCTGGCGAATTTCCTCCTCGGTGGTCATGCGGGCCCCTTCCACTTCCAAATGTTCTACCTGGAAGGCAGGGGCTTCGGCAAAGCGGTGCACTGTCCACCAGGCAGCACCGCCCGCCCCGGCGATCAGCACCATAAGCAGGAGGTAGCGCCCCCAGGGGCGGGGCTTGGGGCCGGGGCCCTTCTCCGCTGTTTTCTTCGTCCGCTGGGTCATGGAACGGACCTGCGGCTTTTTGGAGTTTTTATCGCGCTTCATCGCTTTCCTACCCGCCGCGCTTTGAGGGCCCCAATCAATCCGTCGGCAATCTGGCCGATATTGCCGGCCCCGATAGTCAACACCACTTCGCCGCCCCCACAGGCCTCCAACACCTGGCCGGTCATATCGGCCAGATGGGGTACGTAAGACACGGCGCTATAACCCTGTTGCCGAAGGGCCGCGACTATGGCGTCTCCTTGGCTGCCCTGGTGTGGCTCTTCACGGGCGGCGTAAACCCCGGCCACGAAAACCTGGTCGGCCCCCTGCAGGGCCCGGGCGAACTGGTCACACAAGGCCTGGGTGCGCGAATATAGATGCGGCTGGAAGACGGCCACCACCCGGCGTTGGGCCTGCCGGGCCGTCGCCAGGGTAGCTTCTATTTCCGCCGGGTGGTGGGCGTAATCGTCAACCACCAGGACGCCGTCTACTTCGCCCTTCCTTTGGTAACGGCGCTCGACCCCGGCAAAGGTCTGCAAACCGCGGCGAATAGCCCCCAAATCGACGCCCAATGAGCGGGTCAAGGCGGCCGCCCCAAGGGCATTGGCGATATTGTGCCGCCCGGGCACCCCCACTTCCACCGGTCCCAGCGACTCACCACGGCACGACAATTCAAAACGACTGCCCCATGCCTGGGTCTCTATCTGCCCGGCAGCAAATTCCGCCGGCACATCCACTCCGTAGGTACAACAAGCCCCTTGGACCTGAGGGCGGATGCGTTCAACGCCGTCGTTGTCCACCCCCATCAGAGTCGTGCCATAAAAGGGCACCTGGCCGATAAAGCGGAGAAAAGCCTCTTCGACCCCAGCCTGGTCGCCGTAGCAATCCAGATGCTCCGGGTCCACCGAGGTGACCAAGGCGGCCCGAGGGTGCAAGTAGTGGAAACCGCGCATATATTCATCGGCTTCGACGACCAGATAACGCCCGCCCCCACAACCGGCCAGCACCTGCCCTGCGGTGCGTCCCCCGATTAGACAACCAGGTTCCAATCCGGCGCAGGTGAGAATACGCCCGATCATGGCAGATGTGGTCGTCTTGCCGTGGCTGCCGGCCACCGCAATAGTGAAATAGGAACGGCTCAACTCGCCCACCACTTCCGCCCGTCCCACCTGGGGTATACCAGCGCGTAGGGCGGCCTGGCGCTCGCAATTGTCTGCCGGGACAGCGGCCGAATAGACCACTAAGTCGGTATCCTTAACCCCGGCGGCCCGGTGCCCTTGGTAAACTGCAAAGCCCTCTTGGGCCAATTCCTCCAAGACCGGCGAAGCAGCCTGATCAGAGCCGCTGACACGGCAGCCCAACTGGCCCAGGAAACGGGCCAGGCCCTCCATACCCGCCCCGCCGATACCGACCAGGTGGACCCGCTGGTAGAGGCCGAATAATCCTTTCATCGGACCCGCTGTTTCAAGGGCCTGGCCAAGCCCCCGACTGGTTCGGGTTCGGGTCCGGGTTGCCGGGCAATCCCGATCAAAATACCGACCCCAGCGAAATTCCATATCAGGGACGAACCGCCATAGCTAATAAAGGGGAGGGGCAATCCCGTGGTCGGCAGCACGCCCGTAACCACGCCGATATTGAGCAGGGCGTAGACCGAGATCATGCAAGTGATACCCGTGGCGGCTAAAAAGCCAAAATAGGTCGGCGCCTGACGGGCAATGCACAACCCGTAAAAAGCCAGAGCGACGAATAAGGCGATTACGCTCAGGGTCCCGCCCAGGCCCAATTCCTCGCCGACAAAAGCAAAAACAAAATCGGTATGGGGCTCGGGTAGGAATTGTTGTTTTTGCATACTATTGCCCAGCCCCACGCCCAGAGGCCCCCCCCGCCCTAGGGCCAGCAGCGATTGGACGATTTGGTAATCGTCCCCTTGCGCGTCCCCGGGCCCGAAATAACTCATTATCCGCCGCCACTGATAGGGCGCCAAGGTGAGCAAAGCCAGGCCACCGCCGGCCAGGGCTGTGGCTAACAGATGCCACAATTTAGCCCCGCCCACCCACAATAGGGTGAAGGCGATAAGACCAATGGCAATGGCCGTCCCCAGATCGGGCTGCAGGGCGATGAGGCCCAGGACCAAACCCAGAATGGGCAGCCGCGGCAGCAGGCCGGTTTTGAAATTAGGCATCAATTCGCGCTTGCGGTCCAAGACATCGGCCAGGTACAAAACGAGGGCGAGTTTGGCAAATTCGGAGGGCTGAAAAGAAAAGCCGGGCAAATACAGCCAGCGGTTGGCCGGTCCCTGTCCCCAAATGGCGACCAGAATTAGGGTTCCCAGCCCCGCCAGCAATAATAGACGGGCGTAGCGAGCCCACAGCTGCGTCGGGATGCGGATGAACACCAGCATGATCACGGCGCCAATCCCGGCACGCACGAACTGGCGTTCCAGATAGAAGCTGCTGTCGGCGAATTTGGCCTGAGCCAATACCGAAGAGGCGCTATAGATCATCACCACGCCCAGACCGACTAGGCTGAGCACAATCAACATTAGATTGATGCCCGCCCGTTGCACGGCTCGCATGCCCATCTTTCGGGTTGCGGCGGGAGAATCGGTCCGGCGACTTGGCCGGAGAGGACCGCGGCGCTGTTGCGCCCGGCGAATTAATCGTGGGGGTGTAAGGGGGATCAAAACGCGGGCTCAACGGCCCAATTGGGCGGCGACCTCTTCAAAGGCCTGGCCGCGAGAGGCTTTCACCAGGACCAGATCGCCGGGGCTTAGATTCGCCTGCAAAAAAGCCACCAGCTGGGCCTTAGAGGCGAAATGCCTCGCCCTAGACAAACCGGCCTGACTGGCACCCTCGACCGTATGCTGGCTTAAGGGCCCGGCAGCGTATAGGGCGTCGAGACCCAACTCAGCACAATAGCGACCGACTTCGGCGTGCAATCGCGCCCCCTCGGGCCCCAATTCGAGCATATCGCCCAGGACGGCAATTTTGCCGCCCTTCTCCTTTAGCGCCCCCAACAGATCGAGGGCCGCCCGCACCGACTCGGGGTTGGCATTATAGGTATCGTTGATAATACCCAACCCCTTGCGGTGCTCCACCTCCGAACGCAGGGGGACGGCACGAAAGCCGTCGAGGGCGGTTTGGATATCTACCCAAGGCACTTCCAGGGCGCGTCCCACTGCCGCCGCCGCCAGGGCATTGTAGACATTGTGCCGCCCCGGCACCTGCAGGTCGAAAGTATAATTCTGTAGAGAGAAATGACCGCAGCCGCCCTGGTCTAGGACGAGTCCCTCCCCACGAGTGTGGCTCTCACGTTCGAGACTGAAACCAAGGAGTCTCCCCTTTGTCCTCTGAACCTCCTTGGCAACGACACAGTCGTCGAAGTTGACGAGAGCCAACGAAGACTCATCCAGATACTCCAGGATCTCCCCTTTGGCTTTGGCCACTCTCTCTACAGAGCCAAATAACTCAAGATGTGCAGTACCGATATTGAGCAAAACCCCAATAGTCGGCGCCGCTATTGTACAGAGATAACTGATATCACCGCATTTGCGGGCAGCCAGTTCCAGCACCACCGCCTCGGTGTACCGGTCCAGTTGCAACAGGGTCAACGGGACCCCTATTTCGTTATTGTAACTGCCCTGCGGTTTCAACACCTTATAACGCTGCCCCAGTACCGCGGCGATCATCTCTTTGGTGGTAGTTTTCCCCGCACTGCCCACCACCCCAACTACGGGCACAGAGAAGGTCTGCCGATACTGGCGTGCCAACTGCCCCAGCGCTTCCAATGTATCGGGCACATATAATAAAGGGCCCGATCCTTGCCCATTGCGGCCTCCTCCCCAGGAGGCTTCGACCAGAGCGGCGCAGGCGCCTTGGGCAAGGGCCTGTTCGACGTAGTTATGGCCGTCGAAAACAGGCCCTTTCAAGGCGGCGAAAAGCTCGCCCGGCCGCACGGTCCGCGAATCGGTGGAAACGCCTATTGGGCACAGCTGTGGATCAAAGATACCAACAAATTCCCCATTCGTCCACTGTTGAATCTGCCTCAGGCCAATCCCTTCCATAATTTGCTAAACCCCCATCTGCGCCAGGGCCTGGCGGGCCACCTGGCGGTCGTCAAAAGGCAGCCGTTGGCCATCTATTTCCTGGTAGTCCTCATGCCCCTTACCGGCGATGACGACGACATCCCCCGGCGCCGCTTTTGCCAGGGCCGCGACAATGGCCTGGCGCCGCTCGGCGATGACCTCGTACTGACTCCCAGTCATACCCTGGGCGATTTGCGCCAGGATAGCCTCGGGATCCTCACTGCGAGGATTATCCGAGGTCAAGATAACCCGATCGGCGGCGCTTTCGGCGACCTGGCCCATCAAAGGCCGCTTGCCCGGATCGCGGTCGCCGCCACAGCCAAAAACGCAGAGCAGATGTCCTGTTCCCCATCCCCGCGCCGCCTGCAGCACCCGCGCCAGGGCGTCGGGGGTATGGGCGTAATCTACCACCACCTCAAAATCCTGACCTTGGCGCACCCGTTCGAAGCGCCCCGGGACCTGGACCAGGGCCCCGATCCCCCGCTCGATGGCCTCGCCCTCCAGGCCCAGGGCCAACCCGGCGGCCACGGCGGCGAGAATATTTTCCTGGTTGAAGCGACCAATCAGGCGCGTCTCCGCCGTCAGGGCCCCAACAGGTGTCTGCAAATGCAAGCGCATCCCCGCCGCCGTGGCTTCCTCCTCTATTAGACGGACCTGGGCCTGGGGATGGCGGCCAAAACTAAACACCGGGGCCCTCACTTTTGCACAGAGACTGCGGCCAAATTCATCGTCAATATTTATCGCCGCCCGACCCTGTGGGGCCAGCATCTCGAACAATCGGGCTTTGGCCTGGCCATAGGCTTCCTGACTGCCGTGAAAATCGAGATGGTCGCGCGTCATATTGGTAAAAACTCCCACCTGGAATTGCAGACCGGCGACCCGCTGCAGGGCCAACCCATGCGACGATACTTCGAGGGCAACGGCCCGGCAGCCGGCCCCCACCAGACGCTGCAGGTAGGCCTGCAACTGGTGGGCTTCCGGAGTCGTATTGGCCCCTGCTTCCAAGGCCCCCGTATCCTGGAAACCCAGCGTGCCGATATAGCCACAAGGCCAACCGGCCGTTACCAGCATCTGGCGCAACAATAACGCCGTGGTCGTTTTGCCGTTGGTACCGGTTATGCCTAAAAGGTGTAAACGGCGATCGGGAAAATCGTAAAAACGCGCCGCCAGGCGCGCCAAGGCCAACCGGCAATCTAACACCTGGATGCAGGTTACTGGGCCCTGGAACGCATCTTCGACAACAACGGCTCGGGCTCCTTTGGCCACGGCCTGGTCGAGATATTGGTGCCGGTCCTCCTCTTCGCCGCCGCGCAGGGCGACGAAGATATCGCCGGCCTCAATGGTGCGCGAATCACATTCGATCTGGCCTATTTCCACTGCAACCGGCCCGGTTACCCTGGCCTCTGGCAGGGCGGTAAGCAAATGGCTCAATAACACGGCGCGGGGCCCGCCTCAGTCCAACGCCGCCAGATGGGCCCCACGCATCTGGCGCAACCAAAGGACCTGGCGCCGCGATCCCTGGACCGGGCCCGGCAGCCTTAAATCGCCGTCGCCGCCCAACAGGCAGACGACCCGACCGACCGGGTCCAAATCGGTGCCCGGGGCTGGTTCCTGGCCCAAGACCACCTCGCCGCGACCAGAGAATTCGCAGTTCCACCCCCTGATTTCGGCCTGGAACTGAGCCATAGCCTGGGTCATGCCACGCAGATCGGGTAGTCCAGCGGCCATCTGTTGGCGCTCTGCCGGCTCGGGATGGGTCCCTGGCCGATTGCCCAGGTGGAGGACCCGTTCAACGACGCGCTTGAATGTTGGGGCGGCCAATTGTCCGCCCCAGCGCTTGCGTTTGGGGTAATCGACGGCGATTAGACAGACCAATTCGGGGGCTCCGGCCGGCAGAAAGCCGATAAAGGATACCACCAATTTTTTCGGATCGTAGCCCGAACCGTCGGCGGCGGCCTGTTGCGCGGTACCGGTCTTGCCAGCCACCGCCACCCCTTCGATGCGGGCCATTTTGCCGGTGCCGCGGTCGACGACTCCGGTGAGAATCTCGGTCAGGGTCGCCGCCGTGGCCGGGCTCACCAAGCGCCGCACTGCCTGCGGCTGGGTCTCTTCTACTATCTGTCCTTGGTCCCCAGTTACCGCCTGCACCAGACGCGGTGCCATCAGCACGCCGCCATTGGCGATGGCCCCGTAGGCCATGGCCATTTGCAGGGCCGTGGCGCTGATTTCCTGGCCCATGGCAATGGTTTCCTGGGAACGCTTGGACCATTTATTGGAAGGGCTGAGTTGACCGGCACTTTCAGCCGGCAAGCCAATACCGCTGCGGGTGCCAAAGCCAAAATTGCGGATATACTGGTAGTAGCGATGCCGCTCCAGCAAACGGGCCATTTTGGCGGTGCCGATATTGCTCGATTCCTCCATTACCTGGGCCATGCTCAGCATACCGCTGGGATGGGTGTCGCGGATGGGCGCCCCTCCTTCCAGACGGAACAGGCCGTTTTCGCAAAAAAGGGAATCAGAGGGACTGATCAGCCCTTCTTCAAGGACCGCCGCGGCGGTGACTAACTTAAAGGTTGACCCCGGCTCGAAAGGACTGCTGACAGCCCGGTTCAGGCGCCAAGCCGCCGGCACTTTACCCGGTTTATTGGGATCGTAGAGGGGCACATGGGCCAAGGCCAGAATATCGCCAGTACGCGGGTCGGTTATCAGCCCAGTTGCCCGCTCCGCCCCCGATTCATCCACCGCCCGCTGCAGCTCTTCTTCGAGAATTCCCTGGTACACCGCATCCAGGGTCAACACTATATTTTGACCGTCCTGCGGCGTCTCCCGCTCCTGCCCCTGCCCCGGCACCGAGCGCCCGCGCCCGTCGACCAGCGACAGAGCGCTGCCGTGGCGTTGGCGCAATAGATCTTCGTAGGCCAGCTCAACCCCTTCACGGCCCTCGTGGTCGATATTGGTGTGCCCCAATAACTGTCCGGCGAGGCTTCCATATGGATAAAGGCGGGTAATTTCGCGCTCCGAAAAAACACCGGTAAAACTTTTGCCGGCTAGGTATTTCTGCTGCTCATCCCCTAAGCGACGGCCCATATAGACGAAGGGCTTGCCACTTTGCAATAACCCGTATAAAGCTTGCTGGCCATCGACCCCTGCAGCGGCAAAGTGGGCGGCCACGGCCCGTGGCTGATCGACTTGGGCCGGGTGGGCATAATAAGACAACGCCGACCGGTCGAGGGCCATAAGACGTCCGCTGCGGTCGAGAATCTGGCCACGGCGGGCGGTCAATTCGATACGCCGCTCATACTGGGCCCAGGCGCGGGCGTCGTATTCGGCGTGGTCGATCCCCTGCACTTGTACCAGACGGCCCACTAGTACCGTCCAAATCAGGATCACTCCCAGGATCACCCCCCGTAAACGCCCCACGGGCCGCTGGCCCTCTTGTGCTATATTTTGCTTGCCCTGTATCATCATTCACCTGCGGTTTCACTGATATGGAGATCGCTTTTACTGCCCGTCTCGGGATAATCCATCCCCAATCGCCGGCGGGCCAGTTCCTGGATAGTGCCCGGCTTTTTGCCCTGGGCGATACCGGCCTGCAATTGGGCCGCTTCCTCTTCTAATTGTTCAATCCGCTGCTGGGCCAGGCTGAATTGGTGGACGACCTGATCCCACTCGACCTTTTTCCATATATAAAGGACGGTCGCCGCCGCCACCGCCAGCACCAGCCCGGCGGGTTTGAGCATCCCGCCAGCCCCCCTACTGGCACCCCTGGGCGCTGTGACCATGGGCCCCTTCACAGTTTTTCGTAGACCCGCAACACCGCGCTCCGGGCCCTCCTGTTCTGTCCAACCTCAGCAGTGCTGGCCCGGCGTATGCCACCGCCGTATTTCTGAAAAGTCGGCTTTTTGCCGCAGGCGCATACCGGCAAATCGGGCGGGCAGGTACACCCCTTGAGCAAAACCGCCAATCGCCTCTTCACCAACCGATCCTCCAGCGAGTGGTAGGCGATGACGGCCAACCGGCCGCCGCTGACAAGGCGTTGCAGGACCGCTTCCAAGCCGCGCTCGAGTTGGGCCAATTCGTCGTTGACAGCAATACGCAAAGCCTGAAATACCCGCGCCAAAGTCTTGGGCAAGTGCTGCGGCCGGGTCTGTTCGATGGCCTGGCGCAAATCTGCGGTCGATTCAATGCCGTGCTGCCGCCGGTACTGGCCGATAGACCGGGCGATGCGGCGGGCCTGGCGCTCTTCGCCGTAGCGACGGATCAAATCGGTCAATTCTGCTTCGGACAAATCGGCGATAAGATCGGCCGCCGTGGCCCCCTGGCCCGGTTCCATGCGCATATCGAGCGGACCGTCCTGGCGATAGCTAAACCCCCGCCCGCCCTCGTCTATTTGGTGCGACGACACGCCCAAATCGAATAGTCCGCCTTGTAGCCCTTCCCGGCCTTCGAGAATTTGCCCTAAATCGCCGAAGCGGCCTTCTATTAGATCGACCTGCCCAGCAAAATCTGCCAACCCCTGGCGGGCCCTGTCCAAAGCCTCGGCGTCTCGGTCCACGCCAATTAGACGCCCTGGCGGTTGCAGGGCCTGGAGGATGGCCCGACTGTGCCCACCCCCACCGACCGTGGCATCCAGATAGAAGCCCCTAGGATCGGAGACCACTCCCTCGACGCATTCGCGCAGCATTACTGGAACGTGAAACGACATGGGCTAGAGCTCCAGACTTTCGGCCACTTCTTCCATGGCCGGGTCGGCTTCGTCGATGAACTGCTTCCAGTCTTCAGGGTTCCAGAATTCCAATTTATCCAAGGCGCCGATCACGACCATATCGGTGCTGATCCCGACCCGCTCCATCAATTTGCGCGGCACCATGGCCCGCCCCTGCCGGTCGAGCTTGATCTCGGCGGCCTGGGAGAGCATCGCGCGAATGAAGACTCGGTGCTTGCGTTCGGTCTGCGGCAACCGCAGCAATTTTTTCGCCGTCTGTCCCCACACATGCTGGGGATAGGCTGTCAAGCAGCGATCAAACCCACGTACCACGATAAAGGTATCGTCGGCCTCGGGCGGCAGTTTCTTACGAAACTCCGCCGGCACGAAGATGCGCCCTTTGTCGTCGACTGGAACGTCGTGTTCGCCGAGAAATTGCATACTTGCTGCCTACGTGCTCAGATGAAGGAGGAAAGTAATTCCAATTTACACCACTTTCCTCCACTTTGCACCACTTTTTGAATTATAACCATTTTTCACCTTATATGTCAAGTATAATTTTACCAATGAGATAGCTAGCTTTTTTGGGTCTTATTTTTGTCCATTATTTTTGCAAATCTCATTTCTTTCTTTATTCCCATATAACACACTAATTAGTGTGTTTTTCCAACACAAAATTGTGTGATACATTTATTTTATTTTTATTTAAGTATCTGTTTTTATTTTATTTGCCAGTCTAATACACAAATATGTGTATTAGACTGGCAAAAAAAAGGGCCGCGATTTTATAATCACGCCCCCTTCTGCCTGAACTCCTCTTGCTACCAATCAGGCTCTTTGCATAACCCGCCGGTAAATAGGTCGGCCTTCGGCGACGAATTTAGCCTCGTAATTGGTCATCTGGCCCATCCATTCGGCTTCAATCTGACTCAAGCATGTGGTCTGCTCAAGAACTTCTAACATGACTTTAAAGTATTCCTGGTGGTCCGTTGCCAGCCACAAGCAGCCCTCAGATTGCAGCGTACGCTCGATCTCGCGCAAGAACGGCCCATTGAACAGACGGCGTTTGTGGTGGCGCTTTTTGGGCCAGGGATCGGGGAAATAAATATGCAGCCCCCGCAGGCCGGAGGTCGGAACGAAGTGCTCGATGAATTCGCTTGCATCCACCCGCCCCAAGCGGATATTGGTCAGACCGCGCTTCAGGCTGCGCTCATGGGCCAGGCGCAAATATTTGGCGGCCCATTCGATGCCGACAAAATTTATATGGGGCTGGGTCTGGGCCGCGTTGATAAGGAAGCGCCCCTTGCCAATACCCAATTCCAATTCAACGGGGTGGGCATTGCCGAAAACGGCCTCCCAATTCAACAGGGGGGCCGGACTGTCGGCCTCCGCCAATTCCAACATAAGACTTTCCACAGTACAACCGACTCCTTTTCTAGCCTATGCAGCCGCAAAAGCAGCGGCCCCTGATCGGTATTGATCAGGGGCCGCCCGTACCTTTTGGGGAATTCTCCCCTTTCTTCCTGGGCTAGCCAGCCGCCTCGCTGTGTCCGGGCATACCGCAGAACTGATCGTAGTCGATCAATTCCACCACCGTGGGATGAGGCTGCCCCACTGGCCAGGCCGGATCGCGGCGCAATTTAACCTCGCGGAACTTCATATCCATCGCATCGTAGATGAGCAGGCGGCCAATAAGGGAGCTGCCTTCGCCGAGAATGAGCTTAATGACCTCAGTGGCCTGCATCACCCCGACAATCCCGGGCAAGACGCCCAGGACCCCGCCCTCGGCGCAACTGGGTACTTCGCCGGGAGGAGGCGGTTCGGGATAGAGGCAACGATAACTGGGCCCGGTATTGGGGTCGTATACAGTGACCTGGCCTTCAAAACGCAGGATGCTGCCGTCTACTACGGGCTTGCCCGATAATACCGAAGCGTCGTTGACCAAATAACGGGTGGGAAAATTGTCGCAGCCATTGACGATAATATCGTAATCGGCAATAACATCCATTATATTGGCCGAGGTGAGCAATTCGTAATGGGTCCGAATTTCGATACCCGGATTGAGGTCGACCAGGCGCTCCTTGGCGGCCTCAACTTTGGGACGCCCCACATCCGATTCGCCGAATAGGACCTGGCGCTGCAGGTTGCTGCGGTCGACGATATCGGCGTCGACCAGACCAATCGTACCAACACCGGCGGCGGCCAGATACAGAGCCGTGGGGCACCCTAGCCCGCCGGCCCCGACCAATAGCACTTTACCCCGCAGCAGTTTTTGCTGGCCGCGCTCGCCCACTTCGGGCAAGCTCAGGTGGCGGGCATAGCGCTGGGCGTCCTCTTCCGAGAGCAAATCGCCCTGGTCGAGGGGAAACCCGGCGTCTTTCCACCCCTTAATGCCGCCGATCATGGAACTGACATTGGTATACCCCATGGCCTGGAGCCCCACCGCCGCCAGGGCCGAGCGATTGCCGCCGGCGCAATAGAGGACAATGGGGGCGTCGCGGTCGGTGGTCACATCTTCTTCAACACTCAATTCGAGAAAACCGCGCGAAATAAGGTGCGCATCGGGAATATAGCCGTCGAGCACCTCTTCGCGATCCCGGACATCGATTAGGTGGACTTTGCCGCCGGCCTGCATCTGAGCGCGGACTTTTTCGGCTGTCACCTCCTCGATATTCTGCTTGGACTGCTCCAGCAGTTGGTTAGACGTCAACTTCATAACGGTACCTTTCACAGTGTGTTATTTGCCTGGCGACGGCCGTGCAGAAATACCGTCGCCCCATTCTTGAGATGTAGTTAGTCCCCGGCGGGATTCAAGCGGCCCTCACCGCCTGGGCCCGCAGCTGCTCGACCTGCTCAACCACCCGCCGGATACAGTATTCTATTTGCTCTTCCGTGTTGAACCGGCCAATGCCAAAGCGCAGGGAAGCCTGGGCCATGTCATCGGCGACCCCCAAGGCACGCAAAACATGCGAGGGTTCGTGAGTGCCGGCATGGCAGGCGGCCCCCGAGGATAGCGCGATATCGGCCAGACTCAACAGCAATTCGCTACCGTCGATGTGGGCAAAACTCAGGTGCAGGGCCCCGGGCAGGCACTGGGTTGGATGGCCGTTGAGCAGGACTCCAGCCAGTTTTTCGTCGATGCCCTGGTGCAAACGCTGCCTAAGCCCCTGCAGCCGCTGGGCCTCACGGGCGCATTCCTGGGCGCCAATCTGAGCCGCCCGCCCTAGGCCGACAATGGCCGGCACGTTGAGCGTCCCTGAACGCAGGCCGCGCTCCTGGCCGCCCCCTTCGACCTGGGGAGCCAGCCGGATCCGTGGTTTGCCACCGCGCACATAGAGGGCCCCCACGCCCTTGGGCCCGTAGATCTTGTGGCCCGAGAGCGACAACAGGTCAATGCCCAGCGCCTCGACATTGAGCTCGGTTTTAGCCACTGCCTGGGCCCCGTCGCAATGCCATAAAATGCCCCGCCGCCTGGCCAGAGCGCCGATTTCGGCCAACGGTTGCAGGGTGCCAATCTCGTTATTAGCCGCCATTACTGAGATCAATACCGTATCGTCCCGCAGTTCGGCTTCGAGGCGCTCCAGGTCGATGCACCCGTATTGATCGACCTCCACCACCGACAATTGGCCGCCCTCTGCGGCTACGGCCTGGCAACAGTCGAGAACGGCGTTGTGTTCGGTGGCGCAGGTGACCACGTGGCCGCCCCCGGCGAATTGTACCACCCCTTTGATAGCCAGGTTATTGGCTTCGGTGGCGCCACTGGTAAAAATCACCTCGCGGCTGCGACGCGCCCCCACCAATTGGACCACGGCAGCGCGGGCTTCCTCGACCGCTTCGGCGGCCTTCCAGCCAAAAGCGTGCTGACTGGAAGGATTGCCGAAAAACTCGGTGAAGTAGGGCTGCATGGCCTCTGCCACCCGCGGATCAACCGGGGTAGTGGCCAGATTGTCCAGATAGATCGGGGTGTCCATACTAGGCGCTAAAGGATTCTCCACAACCGCAGGTGGTGCGGGCGTTGGGGTTTTCTATCTTAAAACCGGCCCCCATCAATCCATCGGCGTAATCGAGGACGACGCCGTTGAGGTAGAGGCTGCTCTTCATATCGACAAAAACCCGCACTCCTTTGGTCTCAAGCACGTGGTCCATCTCCTTGGCGCCCTCTTCGAACGCCAATTTGTACTGAAACCCCGAACAACCGCCCCCCATTACGCCCACGCGCAGGCCGTAATCGGGCGTTCCCTCTCCTTCGAGGAGCGTTTTGATTTTTGCGGCAGCGTGGTCGGTCACTTCGATCATAGCCAACTCCTCAAGCGTCAAAGATAGCGCATTCAACTAAATCGGGTACTTCGCCGTGCTGGCGATACACGGCGCAGCCGTGGCAATCGCGTTCGAAAACCTGTATGGAACAACAAAGACAACCGCGCAAGACCTGGATGGCGCGGGCATTACGCTCTTTCATTTCCTTGTAGTGGCGCAACTTGGTGTCGATGGCTTCCTGTTGTTGGTCCAATCTCTCCACCAGCGAGCGGGCCAATTCGCCCCCCGTATCGGCCGATTGGCGCAAATTGAACAGGTTGCGAATATGCTCCAGATCAAAGCCCAATTCCTTCAGGCTTTGGACAATAGCCAAGCGGCGCACCTGGTTGTCCGAATAGAGGCGAAAACCGCCCTCGGTGCGCTCCTCGGGCTCGATAATACCCAGCTCTTCGTAGTAGCGGATTGTTCGCGTGGTCACGCCGGCTTGGGCGGCCAGATCACCTATTTGCATCATCGGAAATCCGTTCGGCAGTGGGCCTTTATAAGCCCGCTTTGGCACAGGGCCGGCAACGGGGGCGATTTCCCCCAAAACCCGTCATAACATTTTGAAAAATATACTCAGCCACCCCTAGTGTGTCAACGGATCCCCCCCTTGACCGGATCTGCCGGCGGCCTTTCTTTAGCGGGCAAAGGAGACTGCACTATGCCCCTCTTCAAGGCCATTGAACAAAGGCTGCAAGAAGCTGTCGACCAGGGTATCGCCCCGGGTCTGGCACTGGCCTTTGGCCAGGCCAACAAACCGCTTTTCAGCCGCTTTTACGGCCACGCCACGCTGCTACCCCGCCCACAGCCTTTGACCCAGGCAACGTTATTTGATCTGGCCTCGCTGACCAAAATCCTGGGGACGACCCTTATAGCCATGCATTTACATCGGCAAGGACGCCTCGATCTCGACCGTCCTCTGGGGGCTTACCGACCTTCGGCCTACAGCGATGATTTGGCCGCCACTACCCCCCGACTATTATTGGCCCACGCCTCCGGACTCCCCTCTTCCATGTCTCTCTATCGGGACCGACCGGCCGATCCGGCCGACCCCAGTGACCAGCGTCAAGAGGCCTTTGCCCGGGCTCGGCAAGCCAATTTGGTCGCACCGACAGGTACGGTTAGCCGCTACAGCGATTTAGGCCCCATTCTGCTGGGCGACTTATTTGAGACCCTGCTGGAGGGCCGGCTCGACCGGCTGTGCCAAGATTTGCTCTACGGGCCACTCGGTGTCGACTCTACCTTCTTCGTGGCCCTGGACGACCCTCTACCGCAGGCCCAACGGCCGTCCAGCGCTTTTGCCGCCACCGAACAATGCAGCTGGCGCCAGCGCCTTATCCGCGGCCAAGTACACGATGAAAACGCCTATTTCCTGCGCGGCGTAGCCGGTCACGCCGGGCTCTTCTCCGATTTGGACGACCTGGTCAGCCTGGCCTGCTTCCTCTTGGCGGCCCACGCCGGCGACAAGGACTTTTTACCGGCGCCGACCTTGGCCGAATTCACCCGCCGCCAAAATCTGGTCCCCGACTCGTCGCGGGCCCTGGGCTGGGATACGCCTTTTGTCGGGGCCTCCTGCGGCGGCCGCTTTTCCCCCCAGGCCTTTGGCCACACCGGCTTCACCGGCACCTCGATATGGCTGGACCCGGTTGGCCAGCGCTTTGTGGTGCTGCTGGCCAACCGGGTCCACCCCCACCGCGACAATCGGGCTTTCCTTCGCTTCCGCCCCCAATTGCACGATATGATCATTGAAGCCCTGGACCGTCTGTAGAAAGGCATTGGCAACTTTTACCCGGCTCTGCCGTCTAAAATAAGACTTTGCCCGGGCCCCTTCACGGCCGCTACATCAGCTGTGTAGCGCGACGCGCCAACCACTTTAATGGAAGAGAAATCCGCATGCGCCTGCCTGCCCTCTTAATGACGGCCGTCTTGCTCGGGGCCGGTTTGGCCCCGGCCCACGGCACGACCTTGCTGCGCTTTTCCCTCGAAGATTTGGCCACCAACGCCGAGCGTGCCTTCCTGGGCCGCTGCACTGCGGCCGAGACGGTCCTTATCGACGAGCAGATATATACCCGGATCCGCTTCCAAGTTGACGAGATGCTCAAAGGCGAGGCCGCCGCTCACATAACAGTGGACCTGCCCGGGGGGCGTTACGGGGACCGCCGCGTCCATCTGGCCGGTATGCCCGCCTTTGTCCCGGACGAGCCGGTGGTGCTATTTCTCACCGGCCCCGACCGCTTGGGCAATCCCTGGCCCGTGGGATTGGGCCAGGGTAAATTCACCGTGCGCCCATTGGCCGGCCAGCCGCACGTCTATCAGCACATACAGGGTGTCGACTGGCAGGCCCCCAAAGGCGCAGCCAAGACCGCCACCCCCACCACCGCCTACCACGGCATGCCTCTGGAGCAATTCCTCGACCAGGTCCGCACCCTGATTGACGCCCAGCCCAATGAGGCCCCTCATGCCCGCTAAGCGCACCTGCCGGCCCTTGCTGCTGGCCCTGGGACTAACGTTGACGCTGTTGGCCCCCGATACCGGCGAGGCCTTCCTCATCCAGACTTTCCGCACCAATTTCGGCCCGGTCCACGTATCCTGGCGCAACGCCGAGCAGGGCATTCCCTTCGTTCTCCACAGCACCGGTTCGGCCGATATGTCGCCGACAGTGGCCTACGAGGCCCTGCGCGCCAGCTTCCAAGTCTGGGAAGACGTCCCCACCACGCGGCTCCGCTTTATCGACCAGGGCCTAAGCTCAAACTTGCGCCCCTCTTCCAGGGACAACCGCAATCTGCTCTATTTTGACGAGACCGGCCGCTTCTTATCAGCGCCCCAAGGGACCGGCGTAATCGCCGTTACCCGCATTGAATGGAATGAATTGAACGGCCAAATTAACGATGCCGATATTATTTTTAACGGCCGCGATTTTACCTTTGCCACTGGTCCCTCCATACCCAACGGGGTCATCGACCTGCAGGATGTGGCCATTCACGAAATTGGCCATTTTATCGGCCTCGACCATACGCCGTTGGACGGCCCCGCCCGCATCCGCCCGACGATGAATCCCTTCAACCGCGGCGACGGCCCCGGCGAAAGCCGCAGCCTGGAGCCCGACGACAGGGCCGGGGTCAGCGTCCTGTACCCCATCCTCGGTTTCTTCGGCTCCACCGGCACTATTTCGGGCCAGGTCGCCGATATCGACTCGGAGCCCCTGTTTGGCGCCCATATCATCGCCGAAAACCTCGACAGCGGCGAATTATTCAGCACCGTATCAGGGGCCTACCCAGAGGCCACCGGACCGGGGCACTATATTCTTCGGGGCCTGAGCAGGGGGCAATACCGGCTGCAATTGCTGCCGATTCAGGGCGATATCAGCGAAGAGAATTTCGGCGGCATCTTCACCGATTTCGCCACCGGCTTCCCCACTGAATTCTACGGCAATATCGCCCAGCCCGAGCTGGCCCAGATCATCGACCTGGAAACCAACCAAATCGTCGAGGGCATCGATTTCACCACCGGTTTCGCCCGCCCAGGTTTTCCCCGCCTGGCCCCCATCCTGACCCCGGTCAATACGCCCGATATCACCGGTCCGTACACCATTCGCTTTGCCATTGACGACGCCACTCGCGTCACCTTGTCCTACCGATTAAAGGGAGGCGGCCCGGCAATGGAAATGCCGATGCGGCTGGTAGAGCCAGGCATTTACCAAGTGGACATCCCCGGACAGGCGACAGGGGCCACCGTGGCCTACCGCATTGAAGCCAGCAACGACAAAGGCAATACCACTCAATTCCCCCTCGAAGACGGCTGGACCAATTTCCAGGTGGTGGAATTGAGCGGTGCGCCCCTGACTTTCACCGCCTACCGCGACGAGGATGTGGTGGGCGTCTTTGACACCGGGGCGCGGCGCGAATTGGCCCGTATCCCGGTGGGTGACGAGCCGCTGCAAATGCTACTGGAGCCGGCGGCCGAGCGGCTTTATATATCCAGCTTATCCAGCGCCCAAATCACAGTCGTTGAAACGGCCACATTCCAAGTACTTGAGCGCTACGATATCAGTGCCGAGCCACTCGACCTGGCCCTGAACGGCGATGGCAAAACCCTGTACGTAAGCCATTCGGGCACCTCGACGATAACGGCCCTCGACCTGGCCAGCGGCACGCCGCGCCGGCTGCTGGTGCCCGGCCTGAGCAGCGGCCCTTTTGGCATTGCCGCCACCGACCGAGCCCTGTACATAACCGATATCGGTGCCGACCGCGTCGTCGTCCTGTCGCCCGAGGGCCAAGTGCAAAACCGGTTAGTAGTGGGCCAACAGCCACGCTCTCTGGCTCTCAGTCCCGATGGCCAGCGCCTCTACGTAACGGCCTTGGCCAGCCCCCAATTGACGGTGATAGACCCGCTGGCCGACCAGGTGTTGGCGCCCATTCCCCTACCCGTAGGCGGGACTTTTGCCGTGGCCCCCAGTCCCGATGGCCAGCGCATTTACCTGACTGCCCACGAAGAGGGCGCCCTGGTCGCCGTCGACGCCCGGGCCGGCGAGGTCGTGGGCACTGTGCCCGTTGGCGCCAACCCCCGCGCCATTTCGTTTTCACCCGACGGCACCCAGGTTTTTGTCACCAACGCCTTCTCCGACGAGATCTCGGTGGTCGATGCCGCCAGTATGGAAGTGGTGCAGGTATTTCAGACCGGCGACCAACCCCGCGGCATTGTGCTGGCCCCCGCGCCCATCTCCCCCAGCGAGACCAACGTCGCCAATGGGACCCTGCCGGCCCAATTCGCCCTGGCGCAGAACTTCCCCAACCCCTTCAATGCCTCCACTCAAATAGCCTACGACCTGGCCGCCGACGGACCGCTGGAATTGGCGGTATACAATCTGATGGGGCAGAAGGTGCGCACTCTGGTAAACGACCACCGCCTGGCCGGACAATACCAGGCCGAATGGGATGGGCAGGACGGCAACGGCCGCGACTTGGCCAGCGGCGTTTATCTGGTTTTACTGGAAGCGGGGAAATGGCAGGCGGCGCAGAAGATGCTTTTGTTGCGCTAGTTCCACTGAAGTTCAGGGCCCCAAGCGACGGATTAGCTCTTGGCCACCAGCGCTGGAAAGGGAATGGTTATTCCCGACCAGCACCAAGCCATCCACCTGTTCTAACCTATCCAGGCCCCTCAAATCGGACAGGATGGGATTATCCACCACGACCAGGTTTCCTCCTATTTGGGTGAGTCCACTTAGACCGCCGACATTCTCCAACAGGGAATTACCTCCAGCACTGCCGCCGATGAAGAGGGATTCGCCAATACGGGTGAGTTGTCCCAAGCCATCGAGATCGCCCAATAAGGGGTTGTTGGTCACGTACAAAGACCCGCCAATTTCCACCAAGGGAATGGGGCCGGGCAAAGCGGTGAAAGCAGTGGACTGGATCGACAGACTGCCGCCAATCGACAGCTCCGTCGCCAAGGTCTGCAACAAACCAATATCGGCCGGCCCCTCTATCTCAATGGAGCCGGTCAGACAAACGCGGTTGAAACGGCCCGTTTGTTGGTTCGCCGCCAGAGCCTGTAGCGAAACCGCCGACAACAGCGGATTGCCGCCCAGAACCAGACCGTCTCGCACAGTCTCCAGTGCCTCCAGCCCGTCAACGTTAGTCAGCAGCGCATTGTCCGCCACCACCAGACGCCCCCCTATCTGGTACAGATTTTCCAGCCCGTCGAGCGACGGCAACCGCGGATTGCCCCCGGCGCTGCCGCCAATAAAAAAGGAATTGCCCACCTGAGTGAGGTTTTTCAGGGCCTCTATATCCTCCAGGGCCGGGTTGTCGGCAAGGGTGAAAAAATTGCCGACCCCGGTAAGATTCTCCAACCCCGCCAGATCGGTGCGGCTAGTGCCCTGAACGAGGAGATTCCCCCTCACGGTAAAGCCTTCGAGCAAATATCCCAAGGGGCTCAAATCGATTTCATCGTCGACGATGAGATCCCAGCTTAAGATCACCGGCACGGGCACCGGACGCGTGAACGTAGGGGGTATATCCCAGACATTGACCCGCCCCTTGAAATTCACCAATCCGTCCAGGCCGGCCAGGGCCGGATTGTCCTCCAACGTGATCGACCCCTCGCGGAGGCTCTCCAAGCCGTCGATGTTGCTCAGGACGGGGTTGCGATTGATGTACAGAGTGCCTATCTGAGTCAGACGGTTAAGACCATCCAGACTTTCTAAGCCTTTATTATTGCGGATTTGTATGCTAAAATAACGGGGACACCCCTCGGTACAACTGCCGACCAGATTGTCCAGACCGCGCAGGTCGGCCAACAGCTCGGTACCGACAATTTCGAAATACCCTGTTATCTCGACTAAATTCTCCAAGCCCTGCAAGGAACGGATATCCGGCCCAATTATCTCCAGACTCCGGACCCTGAAAGGACTGTCACCGGTGAGCAGCCCAAGACTATCGATATCGGCTCGCGTTTCGATGCGGACCCAACTCAGGTCCACTTCGGAGAAGCGTCCATTGACCTGACGGGTGCCCAACGCCCCAACCGAAGCCGGGTCCAGCGCGGGGTTGTAGCCTAGTTCCAGCCCTCCTTCCACCTGGACCAACCGCTGCAATCCGGCGACACTTGCCAGATTTTCATGGCCTCTGCCGATATAAAGCCTTCCGCCAATTGCTTCCAGTTTTTCCAGCCCCGCCAACGAAGTAAGGGCCGGATTATAATTCAATTCCAGCGCCCCTTCCACCTGGGCCAACTGCTGCAACCCGGTTAAGCTGGCCAAACGGTGGTTATGGGCAATAATTAATCGGCCGCCAATTGCTTCCAGCTTTTCCAGCCCCGCCAGCGAAGTAAGGTTGGGATTGTCCCTTACCAAAAGGGCCGCTCCGATATCGGTGAGTTGTCCCAGGGAGCTCAGACCTTCGAGTTGCGGGTTGTGCTCGATAAAGAGGCCCCCATCGATGGACACCAACTGCTCCAGCCCCGCCAGCGAGGTCAATCTTGCATTCTTCCGCACCACCACGGAACCGCCGATATGGTTCAAGAAATCCAGGCCTTGCAGAGACCTCAATTGGGTCCCCTCGACACTCAGAAAACCCTCTAGGCGCAGCCGTCCGCCACCCAACAGACTCAGGAATTCTACGTCTTGCGGCTCTCTGATTATCAAATGTTCGACGATTATGATTTCCTCGAAACGGGCCTTTTCCTGCTGCGCCGCCAAAAGGCCCACCGAGCTAAAATCCAGCGCCGGATTACGGCCGATAATCAGCGCCCCGCCCACTTGGTTCAGGCCCTGTAAGGCGGCCAGGCCCGCCAGCGAGGCATTGCCCGTCACCACCAACCGATCTCCCACCCGACTTAGCTTTTCCAGGCCCGCCAAGGAAATGAGATTCGCATTGCCGCCCCCATCGCCCCCGATAAACACCGAGGCCCCGACTTCGCTTAATTTTTCCAGGCCGATCAGGGAACTCAGCCCTGGATTATCACTCAGCTGCAGGGATCCGCCAATCTGCTCGAGCTGTTCCAGGCCCTGGAGGCTATGCAAAGACTGGTTCCCATAGATGCGCAAACTGCCCGTGATGCGACGGAGTCCCTGCAGTCCGGCCAAACTGGTCAAATCGGTGTCTTCAATGAGTAGTGTGCCCGGCAGGCTAAAAGGCTTGCCCGAAGTCGGGCGGCTCACTATATCGGCATAGTGAAAGATATGCTCGTCCCGGCCGGCGGCCGGATGAGCCGATAGGGTCAGGTTGCCCGGTTTCTCGACAATGTTCAGCGTCCCCAGGGAAGCCGCCCGGAACCGAGTTCCTCCCGCGGCTTTTTCCGAGACGATAAGTTTTGCTCCGGGTGCAGGCAGAGCATTGCTCGGAGCGACCGGAGTCCCTTTTTCCTCGCCGCATCCGATCAACGCCCAAGCCCAGCCCCAAGCAATCCACCAATAGCTTTTCTTCATAATGGTAGTCCTTCACACCGCCCGCTCCGGCGGCGTTTCAATAAAGCCATCGACGCTGAAATAGCGAAACCCTGTATCACATAATACGGTGACAATGCACCCCTTAGGCCCCACCTGTTGGGCCACTTCCAGGCAGGCGGCCACATTGGCCCCCGACGACGGCCCTACCAGCAGCCCCTCTTCCCGGGCCAGACGGCGGGCATGGGCCAGGGCCACCTCGTCCCCGACCGTGATAATCTGATCGATCAGATCGCGCTGTAAAACGTCGGGCACAAAACCGGCGCCAATGCCCTGGATACCGTGCAATCCAGCTTTCCCGCCCGACAAGACCGGCGAGCGCACCGGCTCCACCGCCACCAGCAGAATATCGCCGATCTCTTCCTTTAGCACACTGCCCACCCCGGTGATGGTCCCCCCCGTGCCGACCCCGGCGACAAAGGCGCTGATCACGCCGTCGGTGGCCGCCAATATCTCGCGCGCCGTAGTTTGGCGGTGAATTTGAGGGTTGGCCGGATTGGCAAATTGCTGCGGCATAAAAATCCCCTCGGGGTCCGCGGCCTTGAGGGCCTCGGCGCGGCGGATAGCTCCGTCCATATCCTCGGCCGCCGGGGTGAGGAGGATTTCGGCGCCGTAACTGGCGATCACCGCGCGGCGCTCCTGGCTCATGCTTTCGGGCATAGTCAAGATCAGACGATAGCCCAGAGCCGCCGCCGCCATGGCCAGAGCAATACCGGTATTACCGCTGGTGGGCTCGACAATAGCCATACCGGGCTTTAAAGCACCGTCCTTCTCGGCAGCCCGAATCATACTCAGGCCAATGCGGTCCTTAATGCTGCCGGCCGGATTTTGCGCTTCGAGTTTGCCCAAAATCTGGCAGCCGTTGTCGGGCACCACCCGATTGAGCCGGATAAGAGGTGTCTGGCCAATGGTTTCGAGGATATTATCGACCGCTTTGGGGGCCTGGTTCATAGGGTATTCTCGCGCTCCAGTAATTGGGCCAATTCGGCTGCATTATCGACCGGAGCCGAGCATACCGAGCGGCGGCATACATAGGCTCTGGTATCAGGACTGTCCATTTTTCCTTCCAACAACGGCACGCTCTGGGCCTGATCCGGACCCGGCTGGCCGCCTACCAGCACTTTATTGGGCAAAAAGCGTCGGTACACGACCGCCGCCAACGTCTTGATTTTGGCGGCCGTCCCGACTAGGGCGATTTCGCTTGGATCGCCCTGGTAAAAATCGAGTCCGTTGACCATATGCGCCAGGGCCGTAGGCGCTTTTTCGAGCAAAGCGCTAAAGGCCTGCAATGTCTCTTCGGCCTTGGCCTGAAAATCTTCATTTCCCAGCATGGCCGCCAACCGCACCAGCCCTTGGACAGCCATAGAATTGCCCGAAGGCGTCGCATTATCAAAGGGGTTTTTAGTGCGCACAATAAGATCCTGAGCCGTGGCCTCGGTATAGAAGAAACCGCCCTTATCGGCGTCCCAAAAGCGCTCGATCATCGCCGTGCCCAAGCACTCGGCCTGCTGCAGCCAGACACTTTCAAAGGTAGCTTCGTACAGATCGAGAAGACCAACGATAAAACAGGCGTAATCGTCCTGATAGGCCGGCAACGGGGCGCCTCCGTCCTTAAAGCTGTGCCGCAACGAGCCCTCGACCACCATGCGCTCGAGGATAAAGGCCGCCGCGCCCCGGGCCGATTCGACGTATTCCTCCCTCGCGAGTACCTGCCCGGCCCGCGCCATGGCGCTGATCATAAGACCGTTCCAGGCCACCAGGATTTTATCGTCGCGCCCCGGGGCCAGCCGCTGTTGGCGGACCGCCAATAAGCGGGCCCGACTCTTTTCCAGGCTGGTGACCAGGGTATTTTCGTCCACCTCCAGCAAGCGGGCGGCCTCGTCCATTTCGGCGTCGATATGCAAAATACTCTGGCCGTGCTCGAAGTTTCCCTGCGGAGTAATATCGTAATAACCGTTGAAGAGACGTGCCTCTTCTTCCCCCAACACAGCCTCGACCTCTTCGGGCAACCAGACGAAATATTTGCCTTCCTCACCCTCGGTATCGGCGTCCTGGGTGGCGTAATAGCCGCCTTCGGGCTGGCTCATTTCGCGCAGTACGTAGCCCAGCGTTTCCTCCACCACGCGCCGGTATAGCCCTTTGCCCGTAACCTGGAACGCCTCCAAATAGGCCCACACTAACTGGGCATTATCATAGAGCATTTTCTCAAAGTGCGGCACCAGCCAGCGCTCGTCGACCGAATAGCGGTGGAAGCCGCCGCCCAACTGATCGTACATACCCCCCCGGGCCATCTGCACCAGGGTGTGCTCGGCCATGTGCAGGGCCTGCGTCTGCCCTGTATTGCGATGGTAGCGCAGCAACAGCTGCAAGGCCCCAGCGCCGGGAAATTTGGGCGCCTGCCCAAAGCCACCCCATTGGTCGTCAAAGCTCTGTTCCAGCTGGTGGTAGGCCGTCGCCGCCACGCCCGCGCCCAATACCCCGGCAGCCGGCGGCAAAACCGCATTCTGTTGCAGGGCCTTTAACAATTGGCTGGCGTTGTCCTCGACCTGGTCGGCTTTGTCTCGATAATACTGGGCCACGCCCTGCAATACGCGCGGAAAACCCGGACGGCCATATTGGTCAGCGGGCGGGTAGTACGTCCCGCCGTAGAATGGCCGCAAATCTGGAGTCAAAAATATCGTCATCGGCCAACCGCCACTGCCGGTGAGCGCCTGTACTGCCCCCATATAGATCTCGTCGAGATCGGGCCGCTCTTCACGGTCTACTTTGATATTGATAAAATGTTCGTTCATGAGCGCGGCGATGGCCTCGTTTTCAAAGGATTCGCGCTCCATGACATGGCACCAGTGGCAAGCCGAATAGCCCACCGACAATAAAATGGGCTTATCTTCCTGGCGCGCCCGGGCCAGGGCCTCATCGCCCCAGGGATACCAGTCCACCGGGTTGTGGGCGTGCTGTTTGAGATAGGGGCTGGTCTCGTCGATCAGCCGATTGCTGTGCTGGGGGACCATGGTGCCGTCTAATTGCTAAGGGGTTGGGGGTCGTTTGACAATCTAATCACCCCCTGCCCCGCAGACAATCCCGCCGCCCGGCCAGATAGGCCTCGAGCTCCTCGACAATAATCTGGAAGCGCTGCTGGCTCTCTTGCTCGTCGCCTTTGATATGCCAGGGCAATACGTCGCGCCGGTAGCGCTGCTCACACTGCCTTTGGATGGCTTGGGGGACGGCGGCAATACGCAGCGAGCGAATTTCGCTGAAATTGATATTGGGCGTGCCGACCCCGTTGATCAGGGCGCGGATTTGCTGCCAACCGGGTTGGGTCTTGAAAAAGAACCAGGCGTAAAAGGGGTTGAGCCCGCGCAGCCGCACCAGATCGACAAAACAGCCGATATTGGCCGGCCCTTCTTCCATATATACGGCAAGGCGATTGCGTCCAAGAGCGCCCGCCCCCGAGCGCGGCAGCAGCAGATCGCCCTGTTGCACCCGACTCTTTTGCGGATCGTACGGACTGCCCGCCGGCACCCGCACAGCCTCTTCCAAACGCAACCCCCCGGCGGCGAAGGCCCCCTGGTGGATAATGGGCACATCGCCTTTGCGTCGGGACGGACGACGCCCGGTAATTATAGGCCCGTAGGTGAGGTGCTCGATAAAATCGCCCAGTGCCTGCAAAGCAAAGCGGCGGTGGTCCACGGCCAGACGCTGTCTCCGCCCCAACCAGTAGCCGGCATCCCAGCGCTGCCCCAGCAAACGGCGGTTTTGTACCCACGCCCAGGTAGCGCCGCTGCGTTGCCGCCCCAGACACTGGAGCCCGTGTTGTAGGCAGTCCTGTAAGGATTGCGGCCTCTGCCCCACCAGGATCGCTTTTTCGTCCGCCTGGCCCCCTTTATGCAAAAAGAGCACCGCTGTTTGCACCCGCCCCCCGGCCCCGGCAAAAACATCACCCGGCAGACGCACTACAGCCCGCACCGTCGCCTGTTGCAAAATCCAATCGCGGGCAGCCTGGGTGCGGCCGTTGGCAAAAAAGCCCTCGGGCAGGACAAAGGCCACCCAGCCCCCCGGCCGCGCCAATTGCAGGGCGCGTTCGACAAAGAGCTGATCTAGAGCGGCCCCGCGCATAGTCCGGGCCGTAGCCGCAATACGGCCGGCGCGCCAGATGCCAAAACAATCGGGCCAGCCAGCCGTTTGCTCCCACAGGGCAATTTGCTCGGGCGGTGTCACGGTACCCAAACGGCCAAAGGGCGGATTGCCCAATACCAGGTCAAAGCCCTCGTCTGGCACTTGGGAGCCCGTCCCCAATAGGCCATCCCCCACACACAGGTCGGCCTCCGCCGATCCGGCCACCAGCCCGGGATCAATTTCAATCCCGTGCACCTGGGCCCCCTCCAGCCGGCCGACGCGCAAAAACACACCTTCCCCGGCGGCCGGATCTATCATCCGGACAGACTGCCCACCATCCATCCCACCCAGGCGCTGGAGTCCCTCCCACATAAAGCGGGCTACCGGCTCCGGGGTAAAATACTGGGCCCTGTCCCGACGCGCCAAAGCGTTTCCCCCCCGAGACGGGGCCGGTCCTTTTTGTTCACGGCCAAGCGTTTGGTGGATTTTGTTAAAAACCATCTTAAATTCCTTAAAAACAGCCTTTTATTAATACCATTCAAAATTTGGCACAAAACCTGCTTAAGCCCCACATCCCCGTTTGGGGCTTTTTCCACCCCTTTACTTTGGAGCCTATCCATGAGCACCCTGCGCCTACCCACCGTAAACCAAGTAGCCCTCACCGGCCGCTTGGTTCAAGATCCGGAATTGCACCGCACGGAAAACGGCACTGCCCGCTTAGTGGTGCGCCTGGCCGTCAATAGGCCCTACCGCGACCGCCACGACGTCTGGCAAGTGGAAACCGCCTTTATCCCGCTGGTAGTATGGCACAAATTGGCCGAATACAGCGCCGAGCGCCTGCACAAGGGCGCCGCCGTCTTTGTCACCGGCCGCCTGCACAGCTTTTCCTGGACCGACGAAGAGGGCAAGCCCCATTCGCGCTTGGAAGTCCAGGCCCGTTCCCTGCAAACGCTGGAAAAACAAGCGGCCTCCAGCACCGACGAAATCTCTCTCGAAGAAGCCGAAGAGGACATTGCCCTCGAAGAAGAAGAAACCGAATTGGCTTTGGCCTGAATTAACCCAGAGACCCTGCAGGCCCCTTTCGTCCCGTTCCCCGTCCAGCGGGCCTTCTCCCTGGGGGGATCCCATCGAGCGGACACCTGGGGCCTGCCAGGGCTCTCGGCTACCTTATAAAAATTGCCGGCGGCTCCCAATCAGTCCGGGTGGAAACTTTAACAACGCGCCCCATACTTTGGTGGCTCCATAAGCCGTGGCCGCATAACTCACCCCCGTTCCAACAACGCTGCAATTCCCATCCCACCACCAATGCACAGGGCGGCAATGCCCCAGCGCACCTGACGCCGCTCCATTTCGTGCAATAAGGTCACGACAATGCGCGCCCCACTGGCGCCCACGGCATGCCCCAAGGCAATAGCCCCACCGTTGACATTGACCCGGTTGCTATCCCATTCCAGTTCGCGCCCCACCGCCAAAGTTTGGGCGGCGAAGGCCTCATTGACTTCGATCAGGTCGATATCGTCCAGACGCATACCTGTTCGTTCGAGCAATTTGCCAATGGCCGGGGCCGGTCCAATCCCCATTACCCGCGGATCGACTCCGGCGGTGGCCCAGCCGCGGATATGGGCTCGCGGGTCTGCCCCGGCAGCTCGGGCGGCGCTCTTGTCCATAAGCACAACCGCGGCGGCCCCGTCGTTGATCCCCGAGGCATTGCCCGCCGTCACCGTACCCTCGCGTTTGAAGGCCGGTTTCAGCTTGGCCAATTTCTCCAGATCCGTCTGCCGGGGATGCTCATCAATAGCAAAGACTGATACCTCGCCTCTGCGTCCAGAGACTTCTACCGGGACAATCTCATCGGCAAATAAACCCGCTTCCGCGGCGGCCTGGTAGTTGGTCTGGCTGCGCAACGCAAAGCCATCCTGTTCCTCCCGACTTATCTCGTACTCATCGGCCAGATTTTCCGCCGTTACGCCCATATGGCAATCGTAGAAACAGTCCCACAAGCCGTCGAGCAACAGCATATCGATCATTTGCCCGTGACCCAAGCGCTCGCCCCAGCGCGACTGCGGGAAAACGTGGGGCACCCGGCTCATATTCTCCATACCCCCGGCAATCACCATTTCGGCGTCGCCGGCGACAATGGCCTGAGCCCCCAGGGCGATGGCCTTGAGTCCCGAGCCGCACATTTTGTTGATGCTCATGGCCGGTACCCCATAGGGCACCTGGGCCTTTACCGCCGCCTGCCGCGCCGGGTTGGCCCCTTGGCCGCCCTGGTAGATGGTGCCCATTATGACCTCGTCGGCCTGCTCGGCCGGCACCCCGGCCCGCTCCACAGCGGCGGCGATGGCGGTAGCCCCCAATTGCGACGCCTCGATCCCAGCCAGGCCCCCCCCAAAGGTGCCGGTGGCCGTGCGTGCAGCGCTGACGATTACGGGATTGGGCATGGCAACTCCTTTTGACTTTGTCTGCAGAGCGGTCTATTTTTATGCGTCGTGCGGGGCAGTAGCTCAGTTGGGAGAGCACGGGCTTTGCAAGCCTGAGGTCGAGGGTTCGATCCCCTTCTGCTCCACCATCATTGAAAAAGCTCGGGTTGGCTGATAATGAATCGGCTAGTTCGGGCTTTTTATTATTCTTACCTTATTGTTTTTACTAATTTTAAGTCTTATAAAGATAAGACAATATAGGTATTCTTTGCTGGATTTGGCAAGCATTATTGTTATCTTTACCCTATTCCTGGTCTTGCACGACCTTGGCCAGACCAGCCCCATTTTTCCTTAAATCTGCGTTACAATGCGCGTTACATTGGCAGGCCTATCCAATGGCGACTATCTCTCCGTTCAAGCCCAGAGGCACATTTCGCATCAATTATACGCTGGTTTTGCTTGAAAAAAAAGTCCGTAAGGCAAAATATGCGCCGACGCTGCCTGAAGCGCGCACCCTAAAAAAACGCCTGGAAGCCCTCGAACAGGCCACACGAACCGGGGTCGCGCGCCTAGAAGATATCGAAGAATGGACTGACCGAAAGTGGCTCAAACTCACCGAGGCCGAGTTGGTCTTCCCCGGCTTTGCCGAATCCTACGCCCGCAAGCAACGCGTAGAAGGCCAGACCACTGACTTCGATCAAATCGAGGTTGCCTTTGAAAGCTATTCGCTCCAAGCCACCAGTCAATCGGGTGGGGCCCAACGAAATCACCAGAACAGCATGAGCCACGCCCGGGTAAGCCTTGAATGGTTGAAAACCCACTTCCCCAATCTGCTCGAATTACAAACCAAGGACATTCAGAATTACCGGTACGAGTTGGAGCGGGAATTTGCGCCCTGGACGGTATTTCACCGGATGACTAAAATGCGTTTGTTGTTGGATCGGGCCGTTGAGCTGCAGATGATCCCCGAAAATCCGGCCCGCGCCATCAATTTACCCCAACCCAAACGCCAGCGGGCCCGGCGGGTGCTTGGGCTAGACGAAATTCAGTGGCTTTTAAAAACCTCACTCCAGTACCGCCAGTGGATCCACGGAGGGGTGCCTACTATTGTACGTATGGGACTCTATGCTGGACTGCGGGACATTGAAATGACGTGGTTTGCGTGGGAATGGGTAGATTGGCACCACCGGATCGTCAACATCGGCGAGACAACCTGTAAGGTCAACGGCCAACGGTGGGTCCCCAAATCGCACGAAGTACGATCACTGGACGTGAAACTAGAGTTTGTCGACTACCTGAAAGAAGAACGGGATAGGCAGCAGGGACTGGACCTGTATAATCAGTTTGTGTTGCCGGCTGGAAATAAGCACCAGTTCGATTACCGGGGCCGGCCGTTATCACAGGATGCGCCGCAGAAGGCGTTCTACAAGATGATGGGCTACGAAAGCAGGGAAAAAACCGGGCTTACACTCTATGCCCTCCGACATACCTATTGTACGTCGCTGCTGCGTCCCCCACCCTACGGGGCCGGCTTGGACATCCGGACAGTCCAACGGCGAATGGGTCACGCCGATATTCGGACAACGGAGCTGTATTTGCGGGAAATTGGGGTGGAGAAGCATCCGACGGATGCGCTGCCGTATTGAAAATACCTGTTTTAGTCCGCATTGCCTTTTTCGGTGGCCACCTCCCCCCTATGCCTCTGAGTTGAACCCGAACCAAGGCCTTTGGCACTTTCTCAAAAACGTCGAACTGCGGAATCTGTGTTGTCCCGATTTCGGCCAGTTGAAGCAGCACGTACGCCCAGCCATCCAACGAGTCCGACAAAAAACACCCATCATCAATGCATACTTCAAACACGCCGGACTGATAATTTAGATCATTATGCAGCGATCAATAGGGACCCCTTTTTGATGGATTTGGGCACAGGCGCTGGGCATTAATCCACCCAGGCGGCTGTTGGATGCTCTTTTTCGGCCAGGTGTTGCGCAGGCGCCGCCTTCGACTCAATCACGAACGAAGACCCAACGATCCCCCCTATAGCGACCTCTCCAGCAAAGCCGTTGGCCCTCAGGCGCCCAACCAAGTTATGCATATGCTCTACAGGCAGGACGGGGTTATTGGCGATCAGGACGCGATCCCCTACTTCCCGCAGATTTTTCAACCCGTCCAGGGAAGCCAGGGCCCAATTCCCCCGATGGCGGAACCAATGACCAGTTGTCCGCCAATCGCCTCCAGATTCTCCAATCCCACCAGGTCCCCCAACCGCGCATTGCTGTGAATAATCAGCGAGCAACCAATCCGCTGCAACCCCGCCAACCCCTGTAGCCTGGTCAACTGCGGGTTGGCGATCACAAAAACGGACCCATCCACCTGGTGCAGCCCCTGCAACCCGTCTAGATGCTCCAACGCCGTTTCCATGATGAATAGACTACCCGTCAGACGAAAAGAGGCACCGCCCAAGGCCACCAACGCCTCCAGATCAGCCCGGTTTTCAATCATCACGGTCCTGTCCACGACCACCCCGCCAAACCCCCTCCCCTCCAGTTGACCCGCAAGGGCATTAATCGTGCCGGGCACAAAGAGGGTGTTGTCGCCAGTCACCAGTTCGCCTTCCAGGCGCGCCAGAGTACGCAAGCCTTCCAGAGTCTTCAGGGCGGGGTTGTCAACCAGGATGAACCGGCCGCCTACCCGCCCCAGAGCCGCCAGACCATCCACCTGACTCAACAGAGCGTTATTGGCAATCACCAGACGGCCGCCGATTCGCTGGAGGCCGACCAACCCGTCCAGTTGAGTGAGAATGGGATTGTCGGTTACTATCATTTGCCCCCCGATTCGGGCTAGGCCCTGCAAGCCGTTTACCGAGGTAAGCCGGCATTTCGGCTGATAATGAACCGACCGCTGATGCTCTTCAGACCATGCAAAAGAATTAGATCGGTTACATCTGAATCAATAATAAATAGGCTTCCCTCCAGACGGCAGACAGCCCCACAACGTTTCTCGAAGGCTTTCAGTTCGGCCTGATTAGTGATGACATACTCTGCCTCCTCAATGCTGCGAGTTTCCGAACTAAACGGATTGTCGTTGCAGTGGATCAAAAGCAACGAAAAGGCCAACAGGCCGATCAAGGCCTTCTGGATAGGCATTTGGATCGAGTTGAATCTTGCGCCAGACATAACCAAACTCCCGGGGCATCCCTGTCAGTGGGGTAAAAGGGGGTTTGCAATGTGCAGTGAAAAATACGCGAAAGCCTAAACGACCGAGGCGTCATCCATCGTTTCAATACCTATCGAAAAGTGCCGATTCCTTTTCCGCATAGCCATTGGCCCCATGCCAAGCATCCGCCCGGTTCTGGTGCGCTTGATAGTGCTCTGGCTATTGGGGCGGCATGGAATCCTGGCGAGAAATACCCATCTCCTTCAGTCCGTTGACCAGTAATTCCACTTGCTCGGTTGTCAGCACCACGTCTTTGGCGTGAAATATCCAGTCAACGTCCATGCCATATTCTCGGTCGCTGGTATTCAGCAAGTCCACGCCCAATGTGGCATGGAACCAAATCTGTAAGCTGAGCCTCATCCGCGACTCGGGATAGTATTCGGTAGAGTGGACGACTTTCAGATTGCCATCCACATAATACAGGATCAGGTCGTTAAAAACCTGGATCACCAAAGTATGCCAGCCCTCTAGACTACCAGGCACTCGGGTAGTCACCACACGATTTCTCGAGTCTTCTTCGAAGAGCGACTGAAAGCCGAAATAGGTATCCCAGCTCGCAATATAGAGTTGCGGTCCTTCATCTTGGGTCCAGATGTTGTTAGGGAGGTACTCGAAATCCAGTTCGGAATAGGCTGGATCGCCGTCGAACTGTAAGAGATTCCTCGCGAAGAAGGCGTTGACGATCCCGTCTTCCCCCGATCCTGCCAGCGGCTGGTCGCGGTAGTAAATTCGGGCCGCATAGGTGCCTTCAAGAAAAAGAGTCCCCGTTTCAATACCGGCCTGTTGGGTGCCGCTGTGGGTTCCGTCGGTACTGCCCTCCAACCTCAGGATGCGGTCTCTCGGCGAGGAAGCCCCCTCGTTATCCAGTAATTGAATCCGATCAAGTCGAAAAGTGGCCTCTGAATGTCCGGGTGCCCCAGAGGCCGTCCGCACCGTCCAGCCTGCATCCTCAAGCTGATTGGTATTACGGTATTGAAAATCGTCAAAGAACAGTTCCTCCGGCATGGCCGTTTCGGCGCAACCGTCCGTTTTGAAGAGCGGTTGCCAAGGAACGTCGTCCACTTTGCTGAAGATATTATTCAACAAGGCGTCGGTCTCTAATTGAAGGAAGTAGGTATGGCAAGGGAGATCTGGTGTGAAGCTATATTTGAAGGAGATATCTGTCTGGGCGGCCCCCAGACTAGAGCGGAATGAAGCATCAAGTGGTTCGGTTGGGTAGTCTGGCAAAGCAGCCAAGTTAAGCTTGATATCTCGGCGCTCTTCGATGGTTTTGGCGATAAAGATTTCGGCCTCGACCGGTGAACCAGTCTGAGCAATAGACTCCGTCACATTACGGACGCCCTGCGTTGCACGCCAATGACTAATTCTCATATCATTGCGCCTCATCCGTAAGCGGTTATAGCCTGCGATCACACTGAAGACCTGGCTAGCCCAGAATTCGGTATCGACATAGATCTCCAGGTAATAGGTATTCGGCTCAATATCCCCCCAATATCCGCCCCTATCCGCTTCCGTGGTCCGATTGTCGATGGGTGTGAAATTGAACGTGAAGCGCTCCACGATCCCTCCGGACACGGGCTGACTTTGTTCATCCAAAATCGCCACTTCCAGTTGGGCGGCCTGATCAGCCTCGACAAACACTTTCATCCAAGGGGTGGAGTCTGTTTTAACGGACCCGTTTTTGAGGACCTCCAACCGCCAGACCTGATCGCCTTCGAGATGGGGGGTATAGGAAAACGTGAAAGGGCGGCTCTCTCCAGCGGACAGGGCTTGGGAGGCCATCACCTGTTCGAAATCATACGGACGATCGTGGTCCCGATCGACGATTAGACGAATCGCCACTTCCTGCGGGGAATCCAAATCATGGGCTATCTCCATGGCAAAGGCTAAAGATTGGTCAATAGGCGTTATTCCGCCCGAGTTAAGAGGGCTATCTAAACCGGTAACACGATGATTGTCGAAATGCGGCTCAGTACGTGGAATTACGAGACGGGTTGGATCTGAGGATACTTCTTGGAAGGCAAAAGCCCAGAAGACTCCCTGGTGATAGACCTCAAATGTATACCGCCCTTGGGTAATCCCAGGATAGTGGACTCGCCCTTCGGAGTCCGTCGGAATTTCGTCTACTTTCACCCCAGTATTGAATCGATACCGCACCAGGTTGGCACCTTCAACCCGCTGACCATGTTCATCCTCGACGAAGACCGTTAGCCCAGGTTGGAGAGGGATGACATCGGCTTGGCCAAACAGATGGGCAAAAAGAAAAAAATCATTTAACCCGATCCGGCCACTTGTATCCAAATCGAACCTTCGACTGGAGGCGTCGACGCTCTGCCCGAAGTGATCGACAAAAAGAAAAAAATCAACCCAATCCAGTCGGCCACTCTGGTCAAAGTCACCGTTTTGACCAAAGGCCAAACTGGCCAACAGACCTACCAACAGTCCGACCATCACACTTCGGATCAAGCAGGCCCCCTTTCTGACAGCAAACCCAAAGCTGATAAACGTCAAGTATTTTTCCCGGATAGCGACAATTAAAATGCCCGGATTAAGGGGTTTGTTTGGTTGAGGAGGTTGTTTTCATCGACGCGGTTTTTTTCTGTTGGGATTGTTCGAGCCGATAA